>UMFH01031129.1_pt1 | contig 44400 bp, 28 predicted proteins | sample 1964941 | NCBI WGS metagenome assembly UMFH01 (sample SAMEA4836039, study PRJEB28245) | human gut metagenome | biome: gut microbiome; material: fecal sample | place: Denmark | collected 2008
TAATCCTAGGACTTGCAACGGAATTACATTCGATTCTGTAGTAGAAAAAAGATACTATGAAGAAATTATTTTGCCGGCTTTTAATTCAAAAGAAATAACTCATTACGAGCTTCAAAAGACATATGAATTACAGCCAAAATTTAAACACGACGACAAGACTGTTCGCGCCATTAATTATGTTGCGGACTTTTTTGTTTTGTATAAGGACGGGACTTCAGAGGTTATTGATATAAAAGGCTGTCCAGATTCAGTATCTAAGATAAAGCGAAAAATGTTTTGGTATAAATACCCAGATATAAAATATAGTTGGATTTACTGGTCCAAAATAGATGGCGGCTGGTGCGATTATGATTTTGTTAAAAAACAGCGGGCAATGCGAAAACGAGAAAAAAAGAATAAGAAATAAACGGAGGAAACGGATTTATGATTAGATTTAAAGAGATTACTGCAAAAGATTTATGCGATGGATACAGCAAATGTGCGACAGATAATTTAAAAGATAAATTTTTCAAAGATAATTTTAAATTAAGAACTGAATATATTCCATATACTACAAAAATCGCAATCGCGGAAGCAATTATGAAAACATGTTGTCACTTAAAAGATGAAAATGGAGAAGATTCTTATTATGTAAAGGTTTCTTCTCCTTTTAAGTATTTGAGCACGATTCGACAGATTGTTATTAACTATACAAATATTATTTTCAATGATCCTGCCGAGAGAAGTTTTATTAATGAATATGACAATCTCATGGCTTGCGGATTGTTAGATAAAGTTCTGGAAAATATTCCAAAAAGAGAACTTCAAGAATTTAATTCTATTTGTAATATGGTGTACGACGATATCATGACAAATTATTATGAACCGCATGGCTTCATTTCAAACAATTTACAGAGAATTTCCAATGTATTAACTCATACGAGCGCGCCTCTTTTTAATTCATTATCTAAAAAAGTTTCAAATATGGACGACAAAACATTTCAGAAGCTTATTATTTCATTCAAAAATAAAATTACAAAATAATACCTGATAGGAAGTGATGACATGTCTACAACTATACTTCACGTAACAGCAAAAGCGGAAGATGTGAAAAGATCAGATTTATATAGCGATTTAAAGAAATATACTATGGCTTTTGCTAAAGAGTATGTTCGAATAGGTGCAGATGAATTAACGAAAGAAGCCAAAAATGCAATGAGCATGTTTTATGGCGATTACGACCCTCAATATTACGATAGAACATATGATTTGTATTCAAATTCCTATTCGAGATACATCCATAACAACGGAAATATTTATTACGGCGGAGTAAAAATTAGTGCTGACGGCATGTCACCTTACCATCACGGAAACGGCGAACCTGTTTCTGCTTCTATGATAGCAGATATGGGTTGGCATGGTTGGCATGGGCCAGACATTCAAACTTCTCCACCGTTAAATTATTTAACTCAAATTTTGCAATCAATAGAAAAGAAAGCCGAAGAAAAAGCCACAAAATTAGCTGAAGGACTTAGCTATTCGGTTATTGAGTTTATTTGACGGAGATGATTAAATGGCAAGTAATGTAGCAATGTTGACTATTGCAACCAAAATTGATAACGCAAGTATTAATAAATCGGTAGATCAGCTTTCAAAAAAAGTTAAAGATGGTGTAGAAAAGGCTTTTTCGGGAATTGATGAAAAAACTCGAAAGGGTTTTCAAGACACCATTGAGTCTATTGGGGGCGAAGGTTCTAGGCTTAAAAATGTAAATTTAAGTGGGCCATTTAAAGAACTTACGACATCTATGCTCTCCAGCACAAACGTAGACGAATTAGAAGCAAGTTTTAAGAAATTTTCTTCTACTATAAAAATGCTAAACGATTTAGCCGCCGGAAGAGGTAAAACTGGCGGTATGATGCCGACATTAAAAAGCTTGGATAATTCCCAGATGTCTAGATTAATTGATAGCCTTTACGAAGAAAAAAAGGCTAAAGAAATGCTAGATAGCAAGACTTTAAATGGAAGAAAAGCCAAAGATTTATATTCTGAAACAGAAGCTAAAAGTATCGATGAACTTCTTAAAAAATACCCGAAAGCAACTGCGGAAGCCGAAAAATTCAAAAAGGAGCTTTTGTCTCGTGACGAAAAAGGTCTGTACAGTAAAGACTCTTATCCAGTAGAAGAATACTCTAAACTTGTTGGACTTTTAAAAGAAATGGAGAAAGATTCTCCCAAAAAAGACGATAGAAGCATTATCTCATATGGAAAAGAAATGGAAAATGTGTTTTCTTTATTGTCTAAATATGAGTCTAATACCGAAAATTATGATTCAGAGACAAGAGTAGGTCAATTTCTAAAAAAAGTACGAAACGATTCCGGGAATTTAAAAAAGCAAGATACCTACTATCAATACAGAGGAATCAACTCCGCAGAAGATTATATCAATGCAATAAATTCTCGTATTGTAAGCAAAAAAACAGCGGAAAAGGATTCTCTTATTCGTAAGCTCCAAGAAGAGATTCAAAAAAGGGATGCAAAAGTAGCTGCCAGTTATGAAAAATGGCAAAGCGAATATTCTGGAGGAACGGGAAAATCCTCAATTGCGAAGGATTCTGACAACTTCAAATCGGCAAAAATAACGGTCGAGCAATATGATGCGGCTCTCAAGAATTTAAAAGAAACTCTTGAGGGCTTTTATTCTGCTTATGAAAACGGAGAAGATTTCGATCTCGCTGAAATGAAGGGTGCTTTAGACCTCTATAAAAGCACTGGAATGGAAGATTCTACTTGGTTTAGGAAATATCAAGAAGCCTATGAAGACCTTGCTTATGGAGAAGAAGTCACTCCTGCGAAAAAAATCATAGGAGACTATCTTCCTGCAGGCGAGGTTAGTTCTACAGAATACGGGAAAATACTTTCTGACGCTGAAAATATGAAGTCTGCTCTTGGAGAAGCTAAAGCCGAAACAGAAAGTTTCAAAGCCCAAGTAGAAGAATTAAATTTAGAATTACAAAAGGCGAATTCATTAGTCGATGAACTTTCGAAGGAAAAAGCTACCGAGGACAGCTTAAATACAGAAAGTAGTTCCGCTCGACTCGAAGAAGAATCCCTTGAAGCAGACAAAGTAAAGCAAGCTATGGATGGAGCCTCTCAAGCAAAAACGGAATTTGCATCTGCTAACGAAAAGGTTAGAGCGTCCGCTGAACAAAGCTCAGAATCATTAAGGGAAGAGTCTGTTGAAGCTGAAAATATTAAAGATTCTACTCAAGAATCTCCTTCTCAGTCATATGGGGATTTTTTAAAAAATCAAATTAAAATTAATCCAGATGCGGCAAAAGCTCGCCAAAGAGCAAAGCAACAAGAATTATATGATTCAAAATCATCCGATAACGAAAGATATTCCTCCGAAGCAAAAGCAGAGTTAAAACAGCGGTTAGAAGATGAAAAGAAAAGACTTCAAATTCAAGAGGAAGTAAGGGAAGCTCAGGAAGAAGTCAAAAAAGCGGAAGAAAATGCTGAAAAACAGGCATTACGTGAACGCAAAGCCTCTATTCGCAATAACCTAGATAGAGAGCTTGGCTCTTATCAGAATCTATCAAATAAATACTATTCTTTAAAAGAAAAAAGTCTTCTCGGCAAAACTGATAACCGTGATGAAGCTGAGTTGTTAAATATCGAGAATCAACGAGCCGCCTCTCTTGAGAGGATTAATTCCTTGCTTTTCGAAGGCAAGAAAATTGGAGCCGACACTCTCCGTCAAGAAAAACAACGGCAGTCAATCGAGGACATTAACGAGCAATCAAATAGAGATTTAGAAAACGTATTTTCTCGAGAAGCTCTTAAGCGATACAATTCTAAAACAAATCGAGTTGATGTTCTTAAGCCCGGATATAAATTTGTAGGCGATGAATTCGAAAGCTTAAAATCTTCTGCCTCTTCTGCTTCTTCTTTAGACGATATTCAAAAGTTAAACGAAGAACTAGATAAGGCATATGATAAATATAAAAGATATAACGCATTAGCAAAAGGACGGATTTATGAAGAAGATGTCAGCAGAGACGGACTAAAAGACTCTATTAAAAAAGTCGCCGAATCAGATGGCTCAAAAATTCTGAAACTTCAGCAGCTTACTTCTTCTGAAAACGGAATCACAAAATTTGTTGCAGAAATAAGAAACGCAGATCATGAACTTCAGAAGATGTATTTTACATACGATGAAACCATTAGTAAAATATCGTCTACAAAAGCATCAAAAGGATTTGAAAGAACCGGAATTCTTGGATTTATCGACCAAATTAAAGATAAGAGTTCTTATTTAAGTGCTGAATTTGTTTCGCGATTCTTCGACCTTGGAGATATTGTAGGATACGTCCGACAAGGCGTTGAAAAGGTAAAAGAACTTGATAGTGCTTTCATAGAAATGCAGAAAGTATCTAATGACTCAACTTCTTCTTTGAAATCTTTCGCCGATCAAAGTTTTGATACTTCAAAAAATATTGGAACAACCGCTGTAGATTTACAGTCTTCTGCGGCTGACTGGATGCGTATTGGAGAATCAATCGACGAAGCCAATAAAAGTGCCGAAGCAACTTCTATCCTTAAAAATGTATCTGAGTTCGATAGCATTGAAGATGCGACATCTTCTCTCGTTTCAATGAGTCAAGCCTATAATAATTTAGATAAAATGGATATTGTAGACAAGATGAACGAGCTCGGCAATAACTATGCGATTTCAACCGATGAATTATCTAAAGGGCTTCAGGATTCTGCTTCTACTCTTTCTTTGCTTGGAAACTCCATTGACGAATCTGCCGCTATTATTACAGCAGGTAATACTATTATCCAAAATGTATCCAGCGTAGCTGCAGCTGCAAGAACAATCGCGCTTCGACTCGTGGGTAAACTTATTATGCCCAAACATATGGTAACATATGGCGCACCATTGTGTGCGTAGCAAGCAGGTATAACGGTCAAAGGCATATAGGAATGTTAAGACCGTGGAAATTTTATATATTATGTGTAAGTATAAAGGAGTGTTTTATTGCCGTATACTTACGAAGAAATCAAGAAAAAATTAAAAGAAAAAAATTTATTTATTCTCACGCCAAAAGAAAACTATAGAACTACAAAAGAAAAAATTATAATTACCAACGGAATATATAAAGCTTTTATTACTCCAAGCGATTATTTACATAAAAATAGCAAAACAACACCTCGTTGGTTCTATAGGCGTAATCCATTCATTATTTATAATATAAACCAATATTTATCTAAAATAAAAAATAAAAAAATAGAATGTATATCCAAAGTGGACGATTATAAAAGTAGAGATTCTATTTTAAAATTTAGATGTAAAAAATGCGGAACAGTTATAGAAAAATCTGCATTTAATGCAATGCGCGAAGATAAATATAATGAACATAATGGTATTTTATGTCCTAACTGTGATGGATTAACTGAATCGCTTCACGCTTCCGTGTTGAAACAAGTCTTTTTACATTATTATTCTGACACTATTTTTGAAGAACAATCGTGTATCAATCCCTATACTGGGAAAGTTCTTCCAACAGATATTGTAAATCATCGACTAAAAATCGCCATAGAAATACAAGGTCAATGGCATGATTTAGATCTACAAAAAGAAAGAGACGCTATAAAGAAAAAATATTGGATTAATAGAGGCTATGCCTTCTATGATTACTCAATACGAAATGTAAGCATCTTAGAATATATTCAACTATTCTTTCCAGAACTAAAGAGTATCCCAGATTGGGTCGATACAAATTACTCAAATAAGCTCAATATTATAAAAATTCAGAAAATGTTGGATTCTAACAAAAAAGTACTCGACATTGCCAATGAACTTAACTACAATGTCCACAGAATATACGATGCTCTATGTTCAGGTAAACTACATTATCCAGAATATTATGTTAAAACAAATGCAAAAAAAGTAGTTCAATTAGATAAAAATAAAAATTATATAAAAACATACAATAGTTATCGAGAAGCAGAAAGAGAAAATAATATGAAAACAGGATTAATCGCTTCCTGTATTTATTACAAAACGAATTTTTCTAAAGGATACTATTGGATACCATATGATGAATACATCACATAATATATAAAAATCCCGAGAGACTGTCATACTACTAATGGTAACATTAGCAGTTCCCCTGCTCTCCTATTATATAGGATGGAAATCCAGTCCGCACTCATATATACTCCTATCACGTTAAGTATGAGATATAGCCAGAAATGACTATACGCCATGTTTTAATATTATATTATTATATGGTCACAAGTCTGATTTTCAGACGAAGCAACAGATGGACAGAAGAGGCGCAAGAACAACTTTCCGAAATGGGCGAAGCAACAGACGATTCATTTATAACCCAAACCTCTGCGAAAAAACGACAGATTATCATGGATTATACGAAAACTGCATCAAACGGATATAAAGGTTTCGATATTCTTGATAATAATGGCAATTATAAAAACACGTATGATATCTTACTTGGAATTGCGGAGATATATAAAGAAATACAAGCAGATGATAAGAAATTTGGAACAAATAGGGCATCTGCCTTAATTGAAGAAATGGCGGGTAAAAACCGCTCTAGTATCTTATCTGCTATCTTAGCAAATCCAGATATCTTAAAAAATGCAAAAGAATCTTCTGAAAATGCCGACGGGAGCGCAATGGCCGAGAATGAAAAGTATCTCGGTTCTATCGAAGCAAAAATGAAAGCTCTCGAGACCCAAAGTGAAGAATTCTGGAGTACATTCATTGCTTCTGATACCGTAAAAGGCATTGTAGATGCATTAACTCAAGTCTTAAACATCATTACACAAATTGTAAATCAAGCTGGTGTCCTCCCTACTGTTCTTGGAGGAATATTTGCCAAGTTCTATAAAGGAAACATCTTTGGAGAAGATGGGCTCTTAGCTTCTTTCACTGATTTAACTGGTTCAAATAAAAAAAATCAGCCGGATTTATTAGGTAAAAAAGACACTAATTTAGATGTAGAAAACCCTTCTTTTTTAGACAAACTCATCAATAACAACGACAACGAAAAAATCTCTAATATTGAAGGAACTGCTGATAAAATTACAGGGGTTGGAACTGCCGCCAAAGAAGCCAGTGAAAGTGTCAAAGAACTCTCTACCGCGGTAGAAAATTCCGGAACATCTATGGCGAGCGTTGAGACTGGCGCTGCGAGTGCCGCTACAGGAATGGCAAAATTCAAAGCCGCCGCTACAGGTGTCCTCTCTACATTAGGCAAAATGGCTTTAATGATGGCTGCTGTTTGGGCGGTTCAAAAAACTGTAGAAGTCATTCGTGATGCGTATAAAACGAATGATGAACTTATAGAAATTGGCGAAGAATCTACAAACAAAATCACCGAAGCTTATGACAAATACGACAAGAAAGTTTCATCAATCAAAGAGCTTGGAACTCAATTTGCAAGTGATTCGGAAGAAATAAAAACCGCCGACGACGCAATCAAATCGCTGACAGAAAGTTATGCAAATTTACATAGCGGCGTTGATTCTGGGACAAACAAAAATCTCTCCCTCTCTGATTCTGATTATGAAAATTATTTAGATATCAGCAAGCAACTGGCTGAAATGTTTCCTAGTTTGGTATCAGGATATGACTCCGAAGGGAATGCAATTCTCAATTTAGGTAGCAATGCCGCGGCAGCTACAGAACAATTGCAAAGCTTAATGGATGCTCAGAGGGCTATTGCTCACGCAGAGATTGCAGAAAATATTAACTCTAGCGCTGAAGGAGTTATTGCAAAAGACAAGAAACTTTCTTCTCAGAAAAAAACCATCAATGGCAAAAACGGTCAAATCTCAAAAATTAATGATAAAATTAAAGAATATGAAGATAATTATAATAAAAATCTTAAAAAATTAAAAGATAATGATATCTTCACACTCCCTTCTTTTGGTGAAGACAATAAAAAATTAGCCGAAATATTGACACAGCATGGAGCTCAAGTGACCCCAGGCGCGACGACCGGAGTAACTTATGTTTCATTAAAGGATGTTTCTGATAAGCAAAAAGCTCAAATAAAAGAAGTTTTAAACGGAAATTATCAAGAAGCTTTAGAAGAGATGAACTCAGAAAAAGCTGAAGCAATACAACAATCGTCTTCTCTTGAATTACAACAAAAGGAAAACTGGCAAAGTCTTGTTCCTTCATTAACAAGTTACCTGCAAACTTCTGATTCGTTTTCAAAAATGGATTCATCGATTCAAGATGCAATTACCGGGAATCTTGGGAAGCTTGATTTAAAGGAACTTCTTGGAAATTGGGATAATAATGCGGAAACCATGCTTTATCAAGAGATAATCTCCCCTCTCTCTTCTCTGAGTGAAACAGCTCAAAGCACTCTTTCTTCTATCTTTGACTTCGACAAAACGAAAATGTCTGCCGACGAATACACGAAAAATGTTAACGATATATTGAATAGAGTATTCTCTAAAGATACCGATAGAACAAAATGGAAAGATATTCTTGGTGTTCAAGATTTTACGGATGAGTACAACCGCCAGATGAATGTTGTTAAAGAAAACATCACTGGAGCAACAAATGGCTTATCAGATTTGTCCAGTGAAGATATGGAAATTGCCTATAATCTCGTTGTCAACGATGGATATACAGGAACAATTGAAGATTTTTCTGCAAAAATAAAGGCAGCAAAAGAACAGGCAGATGCTGAAACTTCCAATATCTTAAACAGTCATGAAGGAATGGACAAAATAGAGTCTCTTCAAAGCGACGATGAAAGTACTCCTGATGTTGGTAGTACATATGATAAATATGTTTCTGCCTTAAGTAGAGGCAAAGAATTAGCAGAAAACGAATCTTATGGTACAAAAGAGTTTAAAGCGATTGCCTCCACATTCTCAAAGTCCGGTGCAGACGACGCGAAGAACTGGAATGAAAACCTTAGTAAAATGGAACGCTATTTTACTGAAGGGACAGACGGCATGGAAAACTTTATGGCGGACATGGAATCTAAAGGACTTGCGTCTTGGTCTGATGATGGAAAGTGGAAAACTACTTTTGACGACACAACAAAAGGTATTGAAGATGCCGCCAATTCAATGGGCATGTCAAGTGAGACTTTTCTTGCAATGTTCGACAAAATCAAAGAAACTGGCGGATACGCTGACTTCTTCGTTGATGCCGAAGGTGGAGCTGAGACTCTTGGAGGTCTTTATGGAGATTTAATCACTGCACAAACAGAATTAAACAAACTCTATACAGAAGACCCTAAAAACAAGAGCGCGATCAAAGCAAAAGAAGAGGAAATCTCTTCTCTCAAAGAAAGAATAGATGATGCCAGCAAATCTTTAACTACTCTTCTCGACCCGAATTACATTGAAGAAAAGAATAAAGAATATGAAGGAACTCAGAAAGATGTTGAAAAATCTCTTTCTGCAATAAACAATTCTTCGTTGTGGAAGAATCATAACACAACTTATGAAGATAAGCAGCGAATCTGGGAATCTGCCAAATCGGAATTATCTGCGGCTGGATTAGGAGATTATATTACTACTGCCGGCCTAAATAAAAAAGGTTCTCTCGTAATGAATATGTCAGAGTCAAATGAGCGATTAGACAAATATGCTTCCGTAATCAAGTCCAACACAGATTCTAATGGCAAAGTTGTCGATAGTTCTAAACTTTTGGCGGATTTAAGAACTGCTCTCCCAAATTTTGAAAAATACATCGGTAAATTATCATCTGACGAAGAAATACAGCATTTTGCAGATAATTACAATTCTGGAACATGGGAAACTTCCTCCACATCTCAAGGGAATCAAGAAGACAATGTTCAAACAATCCCCGAAGGAATTTCTGCGGTAAACGAGAAAATGAGCTCATTGGTTGATGCGCTCAATGCAAATACAATAGCATTAGGAGGAAAAGCTCCAGAGGAAACAAAGACGGATGATTCGAAATTTAAATATTCTTCTTCTACTTCTTCTACTTCTTCTCCTACTTCTGCCCCTCTCTCATCTAAAGGATACTATAATGAAAACCACGAAATCGTCAGTGACTTCAAATCCAAGACCCCAGAAACTTCTTCTCCAGAAGAAATGGCTTCTGCTTATAATGCTGTTGCCAAAGCTGCCGATGTAGCCAATATGTCTGTTGAAGAGTTTATTAAAACATATTCAGAACCGCTCCCAGAGGTTGAAGCCGATATTAAAGTAGATACTTCTGAGCTCGATGAAATGAAAGACGATATCAGTGATGAAGATGCCGAAGAGAAAGTTGTTGAATTAATCGGTGAAGATAATGCCACTCCGATTGTTGACAATTGGGACGACTTAGACGCAAAAGACAAAGACGCTACTCTTACTGGCAAAGACAAAGCTACTGTTGTTGTGAATTTATGGAACGCTTTATCTGCTATGGATAAATACTCTACTCTTACAGGACAAGACAAGGCTACAGCAATCATCGACCTTTGGAACAACATGACTCCTGAAGAGCAAAAGGCCATTTTAACTGCCGACCCAAAAGAAGCGGAAACAATCATTCAGAATGTCCAAGCACGTAAAGTTGACGACAAGAATTTTGATGTAAAGGCTAAAGATAGTTCTACCGCCACTATCAATAGTATCAAATCTTCTTTAAGCGGCTTAAAAAGCAAGACCATCACGATTACGACAATTAAGGAAACCATTACAAAGAGTAAGAAAGAACCTCAATTTAATGGTACATTTCATTCTAAAGGCACCCTTCCTGCTAGAGCAAAAGGTACTGTTTCGGCTTACTCTACAGGTACTACCAGCTCAAAAGACGTAAGCATTCCTCATGATGAAACTGCTTTAATTAATGAGTTGGGAAACGAAATTGTTGTAAGAGATGGTAAAGCTTTAACATTTAACAATGGATATCCTACATACGCTAAACTCAAACGTGGAGATTTAGTATTCAATCATAAGCAGACCGAAGACCTTGAAAAGAAAGGCTACATTACTGGCAGTCACGCGAAAATCGTAGGCGGTTCTAGTGCTTTTGCCGCAGGTACAATGAATGCCTATGGAGCAGGAACCGATAGACCGAAGAAAACTTCATCTCATTCTACTTCGTCTACAACAAAATCCACCGGGAAGAACTCTGGTAAATCTTCTGGTAAATCAACTTCTAAAGGCGGAAACACAAAGAAAAAGAAGAAGAGTTCAAGTAGCAGTAAAAAATCTGCATTCGATAAGCGAATTGAAAAATTCACAAATTGGATCGAGCGGATGGTTGACTGGATTGAAAAAAGATTCGACCGCATCGACAGTAAGATTGAACTCTATACTGCTAAAGCGGAATTATCTACAAAATCCTTAAAATCAACTCTGTCCGAATTAAACTCTGCTCAGAAAGAAGCAAAAAAAGGCGAAACTGATTCTTCTAAAGGTGCTAAAAGATATTCTTCTGAATTGGGAACGATTAAGAAAAAGGCTATCAGTACCGGAATGTTGGTTACTGACAAAGGTAAAAAAGGCAAATCTAAAAAGAAAGTTGCTGCCATCAGTAAAAAGAAAGCTAATAAACTTATCAAGAAAATCAAAAACGGCACGATAGATATTAGTGTGTTAAATAAAGGCGAAAAGGAATTTGTTTCTCAATATGAGGAGTATTACAAGAAATATCTTGATATTAAACAATCTCAAGTAGAATATCAGCAAAAGCAGATAGATATCGAACAAGATAAGCTCGATGCAATTTCTGAATACTATGAGACTATTGCTGACTTGAGCTCTTCTTATGTTGATTTATATTCATCCGCAAATGAAGTAATCGAAGCCCGTGGTGGTTCAGAGGGACTTAACTCTACCCACTATAAAAATCTTGTAAATCAAAAGAATTATCAAAGCAGTATTGCTTCTACATATGGAGAAGAAGCGAAAAAATATAAATCAGAAATGAATAAAGCCAAAAAGATTTTTGGAGCTAATTCCAACGAGTATAAGCAGGCAGAAGCCGCATATAACGGAATGCTCCAGAAACAGAATGAAGCAATTGTCTCATATGAGGAGTTAAATAAACAGCTCCGTGAAGCTGGATATAATTTAAAACAATGGGCAATTGACAAATTCCAGAGGAGTCTGGATAGGCTTAGTTCCTATATGGATTTAATTACGAGCGATAAATCTTTAACTGGAAAACAGAGAGACAAGGCTAAATTAGACAATCTTAATGGGCAGATTGCTAACAATAAAGAATTGTTTAATGCAAAAAAGAAACTGAGAGATAGCAAAAAATCTGATTTATTAGCTGATATCAATAGTGGAAAAGTGAAAATTGATTCCACTCAATACAATGAAAGAATCGCGGAAATTGCAAGTATAGACTCCGAGCTTTCCGATATTGGTGTTACAATAAACTCTCTAGTTGATAGTATGAATCAAGTGGTCTTTGATGCCTTCGATTCTGCACAAGATAAAATAGATCAAAGAGTTTCTAACTTAGAATATTTGCTTGACATGATTGGCGACGCTGATTTGGTATCTGATGATGGAGAAATAACAGATGCTGGATACTCTTCTCTCCTTCTTTACACAGAAGCAATAGATTCAAGTAAAAAGAAAATCTCGAACTATTTAGAAGGAATTAAAGATATCGAAGACCAGTTTAAAGCTGGAATAATTGACGAAGAAACTTATAACGATAAGCTTAAAGAATATACAGATGGTATTCGCACAGAAACAAAGACAATTAAAGGATATCGAGATTCCGTACTTGATATTTATGAGTCTCAGTTAAGTGCTGAAAACGATGCTTTAAACGATTTAATTAGCAAGCAAAAAGAGGCTCTTCAGAACAAAAAGGATTATTATGATTATGATAAGACTTTAAAAAACAAGAATAAGAATATAAGTTCTATAAAGGCTCAAATCGCCGCTCTCGAAGGTTCTACAAATGCTTCTGCTAGAGCAAAACTTGAGCAGTTAAAAGCACAGCTTAATGAGGCCCAAGAAGACTACGATGATACAGTAAAAAATCACGAACTTGAAGTTTTATCTAATGGTTACGATGAATTAAGCCAAGATGCTCAAGACGCTATGGATAACATCCTTAAAGCATTGAAAAATAATTCCGATTTACAACAAGAACAGGTTGATAAATTGCTTAGTAGTATTGTCGGCAAATACGAAACGGCTTATTCAAAAATCGGGAAAATTATTGAATCCACTGGAGTTAATAAAGACATTCTTTTAGCTGAAGATGGTTCGAAAAATAGTTCTGGAACTGTTAGCAATAATTCTACATCTTCCATTTTGGATAATAAAGAAAAGATTTCTTCGGATGCTTCTACCGCCGCTGGAAATACACTTTCTTCTCCTACTCTCGATTCAAAATCGCAAGATTCCATGATTGAAGAAACAGAAAAGGCATATAACTCCGCTTCTTCCACACTCAATGAAGCTAAAAAGTCAACGCTTTCTAATGTTGAATCTGAAGCCCAAAAAGCTGCTGAAGATGCGCGTAAGCGTCAGGAAGCAGAAGCACAACGAAAAGCTCAAGAAGAAAAGGCAAAGAAAGAGGCTGCAGAAAAAGCCAAAAAAGAAAAAGAGAAGAAAATCTCTGATCTTCGAAAGAAATTAAATTCTGCAAACGAAGCATATGACAAGGCGTGGTATAACACCGAGAAACATAATGCTAAGATGAAAAAAAGTAGCTATTGGAAGTATATTAGCGACGCTAAAAGAAAGAAAATAAAAGCACATGATACGATTAGCGTTTCAAGTTTAAAAAAGGGGAAAGGACTTGAAGGGGCTAACCACCACAATACATATGTTCTAAAAGAACGAGAAGCAAAAGCAACAGCTCAGAATTATGTAAATCAACTTAAAAAGCTTGGGGTATCCGCTTCTATTTCCAATCCTACGAAAGCCGCAAAAAATATCATCAAAAAACTAGGTGGATTCGCAAATGGTGGTCAAGTCGATAAAATTGTTCCCGTAGAGACTCTTTCTGACTTACTCCCTGATGTAAAAAATCAAATTCACTCAAATAAAGACGATGGTCTTATTTCTGCAAAAATAGGAGAAATTGTTCTGCCAAAGACAGTTTCAAATAATGTTGTTCCTGAATTTATATCTAGTATGAATACTGCATCAAATCTATTGGATAATGTAAAAACGAAACCGCATGATATTAATATTTCTGTGGAATCTCCTCTTGTTGTAAACGGAAGCATAGACAAAGAAGCACTGCCTTCCTTGCAAGAAATCATCAAAAAAAGTTGCGATTATACTACGAAAGAATTCAAAAGAGAACTTAAAAAACTTGGATATAAGTAGGCACTTGTGTCGGGAGAACCCATCTTCCGGCACTTTTTATATTGAAAGGAGGGTTATATTTTGGCTGTTTACGGAAAAAACTTTGAATTTAACGGGAAAAGTAGCTCTGACTTCGGAATTATGCTGGCCGGATTCGAAGAAATATCTTCTATTCCTCTGGGTTTAGATAGAGAAATTAATCGAGGAGAATCAAATGTTTATCGCCCACGACAAAATCATTTTGGAGCCACCTATGCATCCCCTTTAGAATTTGAATTGTCCGTTATAAAAAATATCGAAGAAGACCAGAATGATATGATTTTTTCTCGAAATGATATTCGTTCTATTGCCGCGTGGCTGACATCCCCTCTCTATCCTCTTCTGTTTCATATGACAGACTATGAGTTTGATGCATATCTTGAAGAACCAATTGATTATTACGTTACTTTCAGCTCCATTGAAAACGTCGTGGTAAATGGCGGAATAGTTGGACTAACGATAAAAGCTACTTGTGATTGCCCCTTTGGATATAGTCAAGAATTTTCAAAAGAAATTCCTGCTAATTCCGGCATCACTATCACAAACACATCCGATAATTATGACGGGCTTATATATCCCATTATAAAAATAAATCCAACAGATAATGGACAGATTACTATTTCGAATGATACCGAGCAAAAATCTATTACATTCAAATCAAAAGGTGCAAATAATGCTATTTTTATTGATTGTCAAAGGCTCGAGATTAAGGATTCCATAGATTCACTAATTCCACTATCTGATTTAGGAGTCAGTAATCCCGCCGATATTTATTTTCCAAGGTTGTTACACGGTCAAAATAAAATTTCTGTTAAGGGAAATGCCAAAGTAACTCTTACTTATCGAGAATACCGGAAAGTCGGTGCTTATTGATGGAATATTTATCTGGCAAATTAGAGCCTAAGTTCATATATCTAGCAACTCCCGACAAACGACTATATGGTGTGTTAAATGGAGTAGATGAAAATTCCGTCTCGGTTACAGAAAACGCAAATAACACAAATTCTTTGTCATTTACAGTATATAAAAATATTGACGGGAAGCCAAGTGCTTTTTACGACAATATAGATGTTTTAATGAGAATATTCATAGATGACGAATGGTACATAATCAATGAAGCTCCTCAAATAGACCATGACGGTATAAAAGAATACAAGACTGTATCCGCTGAATCCGCTGAAATTGAACTGAGCAATTACGACCTTGCAACTTTTCTAATCGGGCAAGGAACCGAAGCTTCCTGTGAAATGATGTATTATAACAAGCACCAAAAAGATTTTCCTGTTTACGAAAAAGATTCTGATGGAAATACTGTATTTGATTCTGATGGAAACCCAAAAGTAAAGTATTCATTTCCTGTTGTAAAATTTTGCGATAAGGATAATCCTGAGCTAAGTCTTTTACATCTTGCATTATATTACGCTAAATTAATTCCCGAAACAATCACTACGGATGAAGACGGAAACGAAGTGGTTGATTGGGTGTCAAATATAGATAAATCTCCTTGGAAAATAGGATATATAGATACGATGCCAAAAGAATACATAGATTACACGGTATCTTTTGACGGTAAAGAACATGTCGGAAAAACAAGAGTATCTTATCTCCCAGAAGAATCTTACGCTTTCAATATCGATAATAGCGACTTATACTCTTTTCTCACTCAAGATGTAGCCGGTGCATTTAATTGCGTTTTTGTATTTGATACAGTTAATTGCTTAATAAATGCGTACTACGTGGAGCATATCGGAACTGATACAAACGCATACATCGGCTGGAGGAACGTACAAAATTCTATTACTGCAACAAACACAGATGATTTATATACTGCTTACACCGTATCTGGCGGCGACGGTCTTACCGGAATAGAACAAGCTAATTTCGGAAGTTCGGAAATTGAAGATTATTCTTATTTTATGAAAGATAATCGTTATCTTCCTCAATCCCTCATAGATAAATACAGAGAATGGCTAAAGTTCAGAGAGTCTAAAAGGGATTCATATGTTGCGGCAAATAAAAATTATTGGAAGACATACGATAAAGCCGCAGAGTTAATGGCAAGAGTCCCATCTGATTCTTCCATCCAAGACTGGGCAACGAAAAGCCTCGAAGATTTAATGTCTTACTACGATGATTTTACAGCAATGATTCGAGGATATGAAAAGCTCTATGTAGATAAGAACGGAAATTTTGACATAGATGCTTTAAAAAACTCCTCTTCTTGGGACAATTATTGTGAAATTCTCAATTATACAATCCCAACAATCGTAAACGAAATCGCAAAAAAGAAAACCGACAAAACTGAACTTTCAGAAGAATTAAAATCTTATGGAGGAGGAAATCTCCTTTCAAATGCGGTTTTTATGACTTCTTCCGACTGGATTAATATCGAAAACACTCTTTTAGATATAAAAGATATAGATTCTTCTCCTGCTTACGGAATAACCCGATATGCAACTGCATCTTCTTCTATTGGAACAACGGGAATAAAACAGTCAGATATTTCGGTTGAAAAAAATATGAAATATACTCTAAGTGCCTTTGTTCGCTCGTCTTCTTCCGACTCGATACAATTAGGATACTCCACATCCTCTGGAGACCCTATCTATACCGGTTTTTCATTGTCTTCTGGGTGGGTTAGGATATATATAACTTTTACTGCTCAATCCAATAAGTGTAGTGTATATTTTTCTGTCGAACCAAATTCTAAAGGCAACAATTCATTTGATATTTGCGGAACTATGTTAGAGATTGGAGAATCCCCTTCTTCTTTCAATTACTTTGAGTTAGATGAAAATTATTTAAAATCCTGCAATACGAACTGGGATTTATATGGAACGAAAGAATTAGAGATATGTTTAGAAGATTATTCGAATAGACTAACGTTTTTATCTGATTACTCCGAAGAATATGAAAATGCAGATACGGGCTACTCCGAAGAAACGTATAACATCAAACATCAGCTATATTTAGATTATAAAAAATTATACAATGCCTGTAATAAAGCTTTAGAACAAAGAACTGCTGAATATGATGCTGCTGTTAAAGAGTATAAACAATATAATAAAGAAATGCTGGATATTAAAATTATGGTTCAGCGCGAAAATTATACAGATAAATTTACTGATGATGAAGAAAATATGCTAAAAAAAATATATCGCCACACAGATTACACGAACGAAAATGTCATCACTACTGATATCACAACTACGGATACTACCGTAGATAAGCAATATGCTCTTTATCTTGACGCTGTAGAAAATCTGTATGCTTCTGCTCATCCGCAATATTCCTACTCAGATACTTTAGACAATGTTTATCCATTGGAAGAGTATAAAAGTCTAGTTAAAACTCTTCACGTATATGATTATGTCCATGTTGAAGTAAGTGAATTTGGACATTTCGAAAGTCTAAGAATCATTTCTATAACAAGAAATCCTTGTGTTTACAACGGAACTCTACAGGTTGAATTTTCCACTGTAAGGCAATATAAATCAAAAAGAAACGACTTTACCAGCTTACTTGGAAGTGCCGTTTCTGCCGCTAAAAATTCAATTACCATGAATTCTAGTGCGTCCGATAAAACAGCTTCTTATACTATCACACCGGAATTTATAAAAGCAATTCTTGGGAGTAGCGGATTTTCAAATTATACTTCTGGAATACAATCTTCCACGGTTGATGCGGTAACTGGAAATTTCACGAATCTTTATGCTAAGTACATTGACGCAGACCAGATTGTTGCAAAACTTATAAAAGCTGATAGTGCAGAATTTAAAACACTCGTGTCTGAGTCTATACAAACAGATATTCTTACTGCAAAAATTCTCAATGCGGATGAAGGTTTTTTCAAGGAACTTACCGCCCAATTAATAAAAGACGAGTCTGGGAATATAATCATAGACTTAATTAATAATACGATAAATGCATCAACAATCAATTCAGATGTTGCTCACATTAAAAATCTTTTGTCCGGTTCTGGTGAGTTCGGAGACCTTCAATCAATTCACCTTACAGTTGCAAACTCGACTATTGATGAAGCGGTAATTAAAGAATTAATCGCTGCAAAAATCTCTGTCGCAGATTTAATGGCTCATTCTGCAACCGCCGAACTGATTACGCTTATATCTCAAAATGGAAATCCTGCAATTGCGTTCAAAGGCGCAACTCAGCAATTCTATGATTCCGATGGAAACGTCCGAATTCAAATGGGCCAAGACGGGAAAGGAAACTTTAACTTCATCATTCGTGGAAGTGACGGTAAAACGAAAATGTTTGATGAAAACGGTATTACAGCGGATGGTATTCCTGATGGAACGATTATCGGCGGAATGATTTCTGACAATACAATCTCAAAATCTAAGCTAGATTTTCCAATTATAGAAACGGACGAAAACGGGAAAATCAGCATCACTCAAATAAAAGATGGAAACGGAAACGAATTCGGATTCACGTATAATGAATTTCAAGAGAGCACAAAAAGTTCTTTGAACGAACTCGATAACAAGATAAACAATAACAGTTTTAAATTAAGAATTTCTGCATCTAAAGGTCAATTCTTTAATAACGGCATTTCTGAAACAACTCTTGAAGCGCATCTGTTTCAAAATAACAACGAAGTCACTGAAAACTATGATTCTGAGTGCTTTCTTTGGAAGAGAACATCTTTCGACTCTTCTAGTGACACATACTGGAATGAGCAACACTCTGAAGGAACGAAAAAAATCGCTATAACAAGAACCGATGTAATGTACGGCGCAAACTTTTCTTGCACGTTTACCTATAACGGAGAAACCATTACATCACTCGCAACAATTAAATAACTAAGGAGGAAAAAATATGGCTAGAGTCTCGGCTTACGGAGACATTACGATTACCGACTTAACGGATGTCGGCAGAATTACTTCTTATCTTACTTCTTCTCTCCCTTTAACTGTACTTTATAACCCAAATCAAACACCCTCATATAATCCGAACTGGGAGACAACAAACCTCGTATTAACACCTACTATCTTCTTTAATGATACGCTCTTATCTTTAACTGCATCTGGACTTACAATCACATGGCAACGACAGGCAGGAAGCGGCTCAGTTACAAACCTTGTTTCTGGTGAATCACCTTCAAACGGGAAATTGATTGTTTCTAAAAATGTCCTTGAAGCAACTCCAATCATTACATATATTTGCAACATTTCATATATTGACCCCAATACAAATGGCGTTGAAATCAAGTCAAAATCTCAGATGTCGTTCTCTCTTTCAAAGTCCGCTCCTGAGCTTTCAGATTGTAGTATTAACGGAGATACCGTATTTAAATATAACGGCGAAGGTGCTCTTACATCTGCTAAATCAATTACTCTTACCGCGAATCTTGTAAATACTTCTCTCAAACAATGGCAGTATAAAAAAGCAGACGGTAGTTTTGCGGTATATCCAAACTCCACAACCACAACTCAATTAGTGGTTAATGCAACAGACGATGTATTCATCAACGATATTGCAATTATTAAACTCGTAACTTCTGATAATGACATTTACGATATCCATCAAATTGTCAAACTTCGTGATGGTGCGGCTGGATCAGCTACTATCACTTGTATTTTATCGAACGACACACAGAGCGTTCCTTGTCGAACAGACGGAAGTCTTTATGACACTTCTTTAAATGGCTGTGACACTGTTATCTCGATTTTAAAAGGCGCGGATAATGACACTTCAAATTGGACGATTACGGCCACTCCAAGTACAGGAGTATCTGGTACATACGATTCAAAAGGACATAAATATACCGTAACTGCAATCACTCCAGATTCTGGATATGTAGAATTCACATGTACTAGAACTGGCTATGCAACAATCACCAAAAGATTCTCAATCAACAAAGACCGTTCTGGTTCTGATGGACAAGATGCTGTCATCTACTCTGTTTCCTCTGACGTTTCTTTTATGCAGGTAAATAAGAACGATGTTTTTGTTCCTTCTGCAATCACATTTACTGGCAAAAAGATAATCGGTAATAATACTGCTACTATCTATTCTGGAAGATTTAAAATTTATGAAAGTGCAGACGGTTCAACATATTCTTTGAAATATACCTCTACTTCTGACGAACAATCAAAGACCTACAATCCTTCTACCACTGCAATCAAGACAATCAAATGTGAATTATATCAGTCTGGAAATACAACAAAGATGCTTGACGATCAAACAGTATCTGTTGTTACGGACGGTAAAGATGGAGAAGATGGTAAGGAAGGCCCAGCCGCTATTAATGTAATATTAGGAAATAGTCATGAAGGAATCGCTTGTAATTCTTCTGGAGTAACTTTGGAGGAAAAGAACATTGAAATTCCTTTTGATTGTTATTCTGGCTCCACTCGTATCGCAGGAAAAGCTACTGTAGGTACTCCTCTTCCATCTGGTGTAACCATAAAGTCAAACACAGAAGCAACGGCAAGTGCTGGAGGAATGATTGTTCTTAATGTAAAAAAAGGATCTACTTTGTTCTCAGCCAACTCTGGAGATATCACAATCACGTTTACTGCCTCTGGACTCACATCCGTTCATAAATTTCAGCTTTCCAAAATCATTCAAGCCGATGCCGGAGAAAATGCTGTTTCATTCCAAGTATACTGCTCAACTGGAAGTGTCATTTACAAGAATTTAAATGAAGATTTTAATACCGTAACTTTATGTACTCGTTTAATTGATGGTTCTACTGTATTTGACTCCATGACTTCTGAGTCTGGAGCTATGCTCACAGATGAATCTGGAAACATTTTAACTTCTGAATCCGGAGAAACTCTTATTGACGACACGAATCCTATTTCTTATCAGTGGTATAAATATGTCGGTAGCGGATATAAAGAACTGACCGGAAAAACAAATTCTTTTCTTACTGTTACTGCGGATATGGTTGATTCCAAAGACTTCTTCAGATGTTCTGTAACATACAAAGGAAAGACTTATTATGGGTTCTGGGAAGTAACTGACCGCACAGACCCAATCACTTGCGAGCCATATTCCACCCTCGGCACTCAGTTAGTGAATGGAGTTGGAGTTGGATGTATTTACGCTAGAGTAGAACAGAATGGCGTAGAAGTTGACCTTTTAAAAAGCGATGTATTTTCTATCACTGCTCCTACTGGCGCAACAAAGGGGGACTTTTTCTATAAAATCGACAAAGCAACCAAAAGCGTTACTCTTATGAAATATAACGGAACGACATGGGAGGCTGCTACGTCTGATGACCTTCCGATTTGCGAGTATAAATGGTACAGAAGGGATTCTTTAGGAAATGCAAAAGATTCGGCAAAACCATACGCTACTGCAAAAGTTATTTACCTAGACAAAGATGTGGTTGATGGCAAAACTACATTCGGTTGTTTCGCTGATTTAGAAATCTAAGGAAAGGAGTATTTATGTCTGAAAAGAAAATAACGACTGTTGATGTCGCATCTGATGTAACTTCGGGTGCGACTCTTTATATCGAAGAAAACGGAACTTTTAGACGAGCCAATGAATCTCAGGTGAAAGAAATTCTCGGCATTAAAAATTTAGAAGAAAAAACCGAAAATTTAGAAAAAAATATGGTCGATAAGTCTGTACTTTATGATGTTCTGCATAATACTCCCCACCTTGAGACAATCGGAGACTATTTCGACCTCAAAAGAACTGGGAAAATTTATCGAACAAGAATCTGGCTATTTTCTAAGAACCCAATCTCATCTGGTACGAAACTTTTAGATAACACCGGATTAGAGTTTTCTCCTTCCACTGATACTGTTGAAGGAAGAGATGACTACCTTAATGGAGAAAATCCGCTTTTTGAATGGATGAACTGCAATTATAAAAGAAATGATGATGGTTCTCCTTACCCTACTGCTTTGGAAGGTGATGAAAATTATCGTACAACTGGAGCTGTCGATGTAGGAACAATTCAGATGTCTTTTTATTATAACGTAGAGACAAATCTGGATGAAGGATATATGGATTTCACAATCTCAGATAGCAGACATGCTTTAAGAACGGATGTAATTTTATATCCTTGGACTGAATGTAAAACTGCTGATAATCAAGTACTTCAATGGTGTATTGGAAGCAAGTACTATGCAACTCTCGGAGACGATGGAGTTTTGAGGTCTGTAAAAAATGCCAAACCAGAACTTTGGATATCTCATAACAAGATGGTGAGTGAATTCCAGAAAAAAGGAAAAGGATATCACGGTGCAGGTGCGGAACATATGGCTTTTCAGTACATTTTTAATATCATCAAGGGAGCAACAAAAAATTCTCAAGATATTTTTATGGGATGCACTAATTATAATTACCAATATTCTGCTTCGATAATTCGTTCTGAGAAAGAGGTTTATTTCCCAGTAACAAATAGTCAAGCGAACAATCTTATAATTGGGTCTTCTGTGTCTGTAGGATATGGGCAACTTAATGATGCAAAAACAGGAGTAAATTTAGACAGAGGAGTTACCAACCTTCACAAATACGCAAAAGTAGTTAGAATTCTAAAGATAGAAGCTTTGGACGCTAATAATAAGGCAGTATATTTAGACGTGGATACAGGCTTTGACACTACTCCCGTCGCGTTATCAGATTCTGTTACTGCTAATATCACTTTATCAACAATGCCGTGGTACTCAGGAGCAACCGATGTTGTTATCGGAAAACACGATGGTTCCCCAGTGTCTAACACTAGCGGCAAGTACCCGTATAGGGTTCAAGGGCGAGAATATCGAAATGGCGCATATGAAATTGCTTCTGATACTGTAATGTTCTTTCAATCCGACTATAGCAAAGACGTATATGTTTGTCCAAAAGGAGTTGCTCGTAGTACCTCTGATTCCGTTATCAAGCAGACATATACAAAAGTAGGCAATATTCCTGCGTCCAAAGATGGAAAAGGTGCTGACTATTGGATTGGAGATATTTCTATTGATGTCTCCACAGGTGCTTGGTATCCTTCAAGCATTGGTTCTAGTAGCTCACAAGGAGTCGGCTCTATTCTTTACGCTGGAGGGGCCAATACTTCCGGTTCCAGAGAATTTTTAGTCGGCGGTGCTCTCTGGCTTGGGCGTGCTGCTGGCTTTCTTGTGAATTGCGGGCACGGGCTCGGCGGGACGGGCTGGTCTTGCGGCTGCCGCGATTAGTTATCCTGGTCTTTCAGGGGTGAATTTTACAAAGCGAAGACTGTAAAAGAGGGGCCATTCCCCTCTTATTTTATTATTTAATATAATTATAGGGACTTATGGTGTCTGTCGGCGGTAATCTCAGGAATGGACGTAATGCTGGCTTTCATGTGAATTGCAGGAACAGGCTCGACAGGACGAACTGGAATTACGGCTGCCGGAATTATCAAAATTCAATTTTATTTTATTGACATCATAATTCGCAGACGAAAAGTCTGTTATGTTTTTCATACCTTCGCCGTTGCGCGAAAAATTCTTTTTATAAGACCAACCTGTTCTTCTTTATCCGCAGAAGAATGGGAATCATAGTGTTATGTGGCTATGATTGGGCGTAGTAGAAAATCGAAGAACCGAAAAGCCTTTTAAAGATAATCGTTAAGTTATCAAGGATAATACAAAAGAAACGAGGTCTTAGTACAACGAAACGATACTGTAAAGATATTGATATAAGTGATCGAAAGCTTATAAGCAGAGCTGTATATTCTTGCTTAGAAGGAAAATATAGACGAAACGATGTTTTAGACTTATTTTCCGCCGAAAGTGGTCTTACAAGAAATCAAATCTATTGCATTTTCTATAGATACGGAAAAGATAGTTTAAAATGGATTGTAGAAAAAATAATTAATAGCATTCAATATGAATTATTAAATAAAGATTTACATTTTCCTGCTATTTGGTACAAAACTAAAATTGACCCATCTTCTTTTAAAGAAAGAAAGATTGGTATACAGAACATAAAACAACAAATTTACGACTATGTAGCAGTTGAAGGATTGCAACCTATTTTGTGTCGAATTGGAGCTAATCAATGCGCTTCAATAAAAGGAAAAGGTTGTATTTACGGAGTTAGAAAAATTCGCAGATGGTTAAGAAATAAATCGCTTAAATATTTTGCGAAAACAGACATTAGAAAGTGTTACGAAAGCATTGACAGAAAAATGCTTATGGATTTTCTCCGTAAAAGAATCAAAAATGACTTGCTGTTATGGCTTATAGAAACCCTAATAAGTACCTTCGATAAGGGATTATCTATCGGTTCATATCTCTCTCAATTCTTATGTAACATCTATTTATCTCAGCTATATCACGAAATCAGTCATATGCATCGTTATCGAAAGAAACGGAAAACTGGTGAAAAAGAATATATTTCTTTAGTAAAACACCAGCTATTTTACATGGACGATATCATGCTTATGTCAACAAATTCGAAAGATATCCATAAGGCGGTTAAGCAGCTAATAAAATATGCGAAAGACAAATTAGGATTAGAAATCAAAGTAGATTGGTTTGTCTCAAAAATTGATGTAAAAGATAGCGACACTCAATTTATAGACATGATGGGATATCGCATATATAGATGGCACACAACGATACGGAGAAGAACATTCAAGCGAATCCGTCGTACATTCTTAAAGGTAGGAAAATTAATTGGTACGCATAAAGCCATTCCTATTCTCTGGGCAAGGCGAGTTATTTCCTATTGGGGTCAAATTATAAACAGCGACAGTAACAAAATTAATAAAAAATATAATATATCTAAAATTGTTAAAATATGTAAAAAGGTGGTGAGCAACTATGGCAAAGGAACTTTTTATGGAAAAGCAACAGCCTGTCCAAGTTATTGCTGATAAAGATTTGCTGTATGTATTTATCTGCTTAAATGGGAAAGAGAAAATCGTCGATTCTCCAGATTTAGGGGATTCTGGTAATACATCTCCTATTTCATATATAGAATACGACTACAATCAATTTGTTGTAAACAGAGATTCTATTAACTTAGACGACCTAATGATAAATCCGGACAAATATCTCGATTATGCGGCGAATCCAGAGCTAGATAATTTGAAGCTCGAAAAAATCGCACAATCTAAAAATGCTTTAGCAGGATACTTATCTTCCCATCCTTTATTTTCTGATGCGAAATATGCGGAAGGAAGATACTACACCGTTACAGAAGAAAAGCAGCGCCAATTAACCTCCAAAATGGCCATGTACAACTTATATTCCCAGCAATCACTTGAATATCCTCTCTTAAAGTGGAACGATGTGGGGAATGTATGTGAAGATTGGACTGTTGAAGAACTGACAAAACTTGCAATGGAAATTGATGCTTATGTAACTCCTCTGGTCGAGCGACAACAATCATATGAAAAAACTATTCAAAAAGCAAAAACTATTGAAGAAGTAGAAAATATCACGCTCTCATTTGAGTAATTGGAATAAAAGGAGAAACTATGACAAAGACAGGAAAAGTAGAGTTATCAAATTATCAGATTTTAAAAATTGTTTCTTGGTACAATAATAACTTTAAGCCAAGTGATAGTAACAAAGAACTTCCGATGAAGTTGCGCCTTAATTTACAGCGCAATATTTCCGCTTTAATCGACAATGCTCAGTCATTCGAAAAAGTATGTCGCGAAATGTGGGACGATGTTCAGAAAGGCTTTCTTACTGACGAAAAATCCAGAGAAGTTAAAGAAATGAAAAAAGATGAATCTGGAGAAGAAAAAGAGATTGTGAGCCGCGTTGTTAAAGAAGAATTCCGAGAGGAATATCAGCAAAAAAATAAAGAGATGAGTGAAAAAATTGAAGAGCTCTCAAAAGAAACTGAGATTTATTCCATTCGTTTGTTTGATCTGGATGAATTTGCAGACTCATTACCGGAAGATACTATTCTCAGTGTTGACGATTTATTTATGCTCACATTCATGGATGAGAACGGAGAAAATATTGTTCAAGATTAGCGTTTAGAAAGAAGGTGAATTAATGAAAGTAAGTGCTTATGGAGATATTACTATTACTATTGTGAACGAGCCATTCTCGATTCATCTGTCGAATGAAGCGCAACAATTTCCAACGGACGAAAACCGAAAAGTTTCAGAAAACTTATCATATTATACCGATGTGAGCGTCATAAAAGGAGAGGTCTCTAATCCGAACTTTACGATTGGAGAGATTAAATCTGCTAACGGAATTACGATATCTAAAAACGCAAATAGAATCACATTTTCCGTAAAAGAAGGAGTTATCTTACCTGCTGATTCGGGAAGCTTTGATATTCCGGTAACTCTTAACGGCGAAACATTGATAAAAACATTTTCTTGGAGTTGCCAAAAATCTGGCGCAGCAGCCAAATCCGTTAAAATTACTGCAAGTTCTACTATTTTCAAAAGTTCAGATGGCGGGGAAACTTATTCTCCGGACACTATTACGCTCTCTCCGTCTCTTCAAGGAGGCATATCATTTTCTAAATGGCAATATAGCGTGACTGGCGGCTCAAGTTGGACAGACATAAAGACTGGAACTCACGGATTCACTCTCTCCTCTGCCTCCTTAATCGTTTCAAAAAATTGTGATTTGTTTACATCCGAAACTACTTCTATCACGCTACGATGCCTTTCATCTAATGAAAAATATTATGACACAATAACGATTCAAAAAATGAGAGACGGGAAAGACGCTGACACTAGCGGAATTGATGGCCGCAATAGAATATCTTTTGGTAGCGGAGAATATCAAAAAGGATTTTTTAAGAATTTCAGCAAAACTGAGCAAGGATATGGAGAACATACTTTAACTTCAAAAAAACAATATTCTAACGTAAATTTAACCGACGGTTTTCTGCTTGACTGCAGAGATTATAAAGTTGGAGAAAAAGTAACTTTTTCGTATGATATTATGTATACTGAATGGAATTTCCCTACAGGTTCAGATCGTAGCGAATTCTGGATTGGACAGCGTTATACTAATTCTACAGATAGTTCAGCGATTGGGGCTTGGCGTGCCGTTACAATGCATAACCTTCCTGTTGTCGGAGAAGGAGGCTGTAAACTCGGTGCTTGGTATCATGTCGAAAAAACAATGACTATCCCAGAACAGGCGGATGAATCGGTTGGTACGACGGCTTCGATTCAATTCTACAATTCAAGCGCAGAAAAAGAAGCTAAAATCACGTTTAGAATGAAAAATGTCAAATTAGAATACGGTGAAAAAGCAACTGATTGGAGTCCCGCTCCAGAAGACAATATTTCTTCGATTAAAACTCTTGAAACGATTGCGCGCAAAAATACTCTCGATATTGAGACGAAAGTGGGAAAAGCCGACTTTTTTAAGGTTATTAATCCAGATACTGGCGAAGATGAGAAACAAACTATTTCAGAGTTTATGTCCACTTCTACTCAGAATATGTACGGCTTCAAGCGGGAAGTTAAACAACAATACGATAGCTTAGAACTGGGTGGCGTGAACTTATTTGTTCAAAACACAACAATTCAAGGTAAGTATTTAAGTTCAGAAAACGTAGAAATAAAAGATTCTGCATGGGGATATTCCGACTACATTGATTTAAGTGGGATGGATTACTACATCGCATCTGGCTTTACAAATTTAGGAGCTGCCCCAGCAACTTGTTTTTACAATTCCGATAAAGTCTTTCTTTCGGGGGTAAAATCAGAAATTCAGAATAGTCAAGAATCAAAGAGAAAAATGCTTCAGATACCGGACAGCGCGGCTTTTATGCGTTTTTCATTTTTGCTGGCAGACATCGAAACACTGAAAATTGAGAAGGGGACAAAATCTACTTCCTACTCTCCTTCTCCCGAAGATGTTGCTCATAACATTAAAACCGTAGAAGAACAGACGGCAACAAAATTTTCATGGCTTGTAAAGAGTGGAACAAGTGAGTCCAATTTTGAACTTACAGATAGGACAATCAGTCTAATATCAAAAAATATTAATTTAAATGGTATCGTTACTTTTATGAATACTGCGAAAGGTGAAGTATATAAGAATTTGTATGCTTCTACAGGTTATGCAGATTTTGAAAGTATTAAATCTACTGATGATGCTATTTGTTATGCAAAACTTGACAGCAATTCTGTGGCAATAGATAGTTCTACATATTGGTGTGGTAGTAATTCTCTTAAAATTTCTGGAACGGAGAAGGATCTTGTTAGAGTTTATTTGGGGAATAAAGAAAATAATTATGGATGTATAAAGGTAGAACAAGGAAAAACTTATCAGATAACAGCATATGTCAAATCTGATTCTGAGCAAAATGTATCTTTTGGTATTGACTGGATTACACATGGAACAAAAATAGATGCCGCAACAGGTACTTGTTATATTGAGTCGTATTTATTTAATCCTCAAAGACCTTCTATTCCTAAAGGATGCACCATAATCACTCCAAATACATCATGGCAAAGAGCAATTACTACATTTACTGTAACAGACAAAACAAATAGTTATTATTATATTAGTATTGTTCCTACGATATATAATCAATTAAGCAAAAATGCTAATTTCTGGGTCGATGGAATTATGGTCGAAGAAGTTGAGTCTTTGAATTCCGAGCCAAATGAATTTACTAATTCGGCAAAAGCTACAATTATTGACGGTAATTCTATTCTTACTGATTCTATTACGGCTGATAAATTAACGGCAAACTCTATTACGGCTGAAAAGATTATGGCTGATGCATTGAAATCTAAGAATTATGTAGTTGGTGAATCTGGTAGTTTCTTAAATCTTGCGGATGGTAGTTTTGATAGCAAGTACTTAAAATGGAATAATGCAGGAAAAGTTATTGCAAATGATATAACTGTAGTTGGCGGATCAATTAATGTTAATAATAAATTTATTGTTAACAATGATGGAATTGCAACATTACAGGGAGCTACTGTTGTGGGCAATATTACGGCTGAATCGGGCAAAATTGGGAAATTTAATCTTGACAATTTGGCTTTAGTTACTGGAGATACTGATGTAACTTGTGCAGGTTTAGGCGGTAGTTCTCAGGCTTTTTGGGCAGGTTCTTTAATTATGGATAATGCACCGTTTAGAGTTAGATATGATGGGAAATTATACGCTTCGGATGCGAATATTTCTGGGGTTATTAATTCTACGGATGGTAGTATTGGGGGATGGAAGATAAATAGTGAGGGAATTAAATCATTTTATTCACATACTGATACAGTTGACACTGGGATTTTAGATTTTTCCAATTCACTAAGTCTTTTGTCCGATACTTCTAGCATTATTTTAAATTACGATGGTAAAACTTACTCTGATTCTTCAAGAAAAAATATTTTGGAAAGACAAGTTGATTCTTTATCCTTAAATGAATGTTTAATTCAAGGTTCGTCTAAATATACAATATATGGAGAAGAAAATGAAGAACAGAGTTATAGCTTTTACTTAAGTGCTATAAATGGATTACAAATGTGGGATAATATATCAGGAGATAACACTGTATATTCTTGGAATGGGATTTTATTTAATGATGGATCCCGTTTAAACAGTGCAAAATGTCATGCTGGCTTAGTCGCTCATTATTGGAATTCTAATAATACAAGTTGCGGAACAAAAAACGGTAACTATGTAAAACTTACTTCGTTCAGTAATGGCACGGAAGGTAAGTTAAGCGAATTATATTATAAAAAATCGAATTATCAAATTGCAATATCTAGAAATGGAGTATATAGTTTTCAAACTCGTCTTGGTATTAATTCTCCGACTGCAAATAAGAGAGTTGAGGTTGTATTATTTAAAAATGGAAGTAGGTATGCGGCATATTCCGCAAGTTATGCTACTCCAGTTAATTATACGTTGGGTCAATTAAACAACTATATATTATATTTATCTGAGGGAGATACTATAGATTTTAGAATTGCTCCTATAGATGGCTACTCTGTTAATGTTAATATGGTAGATATTTTAATTTATGCATTGGATTATGATTTTGATGGTACTGAATTATTATAATAAATAAAATTAGATAACAACAAGGGTTCAGAAGAAAGAACCCTTGTCAATAGATTATTATTTTACTTTTACTGTAATTTTGGCTTTCTTTCCAATACTTGTTTTTAATGTAATTACAGACTTTCCTTTTTTAAGACCTTTTATTTTACCATTTTTAAGAATTTTTACAACTTTTGGTTTGGATGATTTCCAAGACAATATGTCCTGAGCGTTTACAGGTTTTCTTATGTATTTAAGTCTTATAGATTTTCCTTTTTTGATTGTAATGGATTTTTTCTTAAATTTGAGCTTAGAAGTAGGAGTTAATTTAGGTATAATTCGTGATTGCAAAACAATTCCACATCTTTTGCATATTTTTTCTTCAAGTCCATTCTGTGAAAGTGTAGGATTATTCATCAACATCCATTCGCTAATATCATGCCCAAGAGCAGGAATGATTTTTCGATATACAACTTGGTGACAAATATTGCAACTTATAGTTTTATCCCAACTTTCAGTACAAGGGGAATGTGTTTTATTTTCTACCCAGTTATCCTTATATATAGTATGGTTCCCATCTGCACAATTATTATTTGTAATAAACTCTATGCTCGGGAATCTCTTTGCAACTAAAATTGTTCCGTCATTATTTTTAACTTTAATTTCTGAAATAACAATCCATGTTCTACCTTCTTTTTTTGTGTATAAATTTATTCTTCCTTGAAAATAGCCGTTGTCTTCATTATATTTCAATGAGAATAAAACACCATTCCCTCTAACATAAATAGAAGTTATTTGAGATGTATCGACATCATTTAAGTTCCTGAACTTAACCATTAAAATAGGACTTTCACCTATTCGATACACAGGCTTATCGAGTTTTATTTCTTTAACAGTAATTTCTCTCGGTTTCTCCCCTTCAATAATTTCCGCACTCGCAGGAACATTCGCTGCGCCAAATGCCATAACAATACATAGCATTGCAACAAGCAACATTTTAATTCTTTTCATACTCTTCTCCTTTCTCGCCTTATGACGAATAAAAAACATTTATTTATATTATAAATGTAAAAGAAGATATTGGCAAGAAGAAAACGAAAGAAGGTGATTCAAACGCATAACATTAAAGTCTTTATTAAATACCTTATACTCTTTCTACTTGGCGGTTATACATATTACGGCATTGAAATCCTCTGGCGTGGGTATTCTCACTATAGCATGATTATATGCGGTGGAATCTGCTTTATTTATGCAGGACTACAGAACGAACAAGTTGAATGGGATTATCCGTTCTGGAAACAAGTATTAAGAGTTGAAGCGTTTATATTAAGTGCTGAGTTTATTACAGGATGTATTGTAAATCTTTGGCTTGGATTGAATGTATGGGATTATAGCGGTTTACCGGGGAATATTCTGGGTCAGACTTGTCCGCAGTTTGCTCTATTATTTTTGCCGTTAAGTGCAATTGCTATTATTATTGATGATTTTGTTAGATGGAAATGGTTTGATGAAGAAAAGCCGAGATATAAATGGAGGTAATATTGTGAAGTATACTTTAGTGAAAATACGAGAACAAAAGCAAAAAACTGATTTTATCCCTTTAATATACAGAAAAAGAACAGTGGGAAGACCAACTCATGATTATTCAAATGTAGCTGGTTGGAATTTTGATGGGAAGAATGCTGGCTGTTAGACAATATTGCTATCTTTCTCCACGCAATTGTTATATAATGGGAATATATCAATTATAAAGGAGACGGACTATGGCGAAAAAAGAATTCATTAGCAATCGGAAATGCTCTCTTTGTGGTGAAATACACGGAATGGCTCTTTGTCCTATTATCAACGCAAAATTAGAAAAACACGACAAATCTAAAAATCGAAATTTTTTAATGGCAAATATTTTGTTAGAATGTATACATAAAAAAATAAGTTTTCAATATCTCTTAAAGGAATATAATGAACTCATCTCTGAATGGAACGATTTTCCTAATGACGGGATTCCTGTTGTTTGTTTGGATACTCCTACTGAATATTTTGCCGCCGCACTTAATTGTAGTGCTTCTAAATTTTTTAAAAACCCAGAAGTTACTACTCGGGAATTTGTGAAGATAATTTCCGATGACTGGGAAGATAAATTTGATACAACACCAAATTTTGATGGAAAATCAGGTTCGATAATTCTAAGCTTAAATCACATTCCAGTTATTGAAGACTTAGAAGAAAATTATTCATGGCCTCCAGAGATGCGCTTAGAGAAAAAATTTTTTGCAAATAGAGAACCCGAATATCGTCTTGAAATACAAATTATCTCTGTCCCGAGAACTCGTTTTCAAAATATGGATAGCTGTTCCTGTTATGACTTAGAGCTCATTTCAGAAACAAACGGTAATTTAAGAGATTTTTTCGAAAAGAAATACGATGAATGTTGGACTGATATAGCGATAGATAAATCCCTTGACGATGAAAAATTTAATATATGGATTAACAGATTAATTCGTGCTACTCAAAACAACTTATTAAATTGGGAGAAAATGCACTATCATGATAGATTTTCTACTGTTTATGGAGGCACAGATGTAGAATTATATTTTGATTCAGATATGAAAGAAAACTCATCAATTTGTATTAGAACCAATAAAGGGCTTGGGACTCACTTTTATTGGAGCGAATATCAAGAGTGGCTTAACAATAATAAAAGCTACTGGAATCGTTTTAACGAAAACATAGACGAGTTTAGACCTTGGGCTGATCCAATGCCAAAACTTCTACCAGAAGAAAAAATAGGTGAACCTCTCTTAAAAGATAATTCTTCCATAAGAGAATCTATTGTAAAGTTGGAGATTTTATTTGAATCCATAAAGAAATCTGAAGAAATAAAAATAAACAAAGATTTAAGAACCAAACATATCGAATACGCAGATACCGTAGTTTCTTCCACATCCTTAATATGTAATTCTCGTACTCACTCTATTTTACCATATATAGGAATCATCAAACTTCTGATTCCTGATAACGAGATTATTAATTATCAAATATATACTGGTTATTGCAGAGATTGCGACAAATACTATATTTTCGAACGAGATTACGAAAAAATGCTTAAGGACGGAACTCCATTATGTAATATTTTCGGTAAAGATAATCCGCAAAGCAAAAACAATATTCCGTTCAGATATAAAAGCCAATCTGTTTTAAATGCTATGGGATACACTGTTGATAAGAATGCAAATTTAAGCTCGGACAAGCGGCATGAAATTTTGCTCGAAGCTCTGCAAAAAGATTTTTTCTCGATTCATGATTTGCTCGATTTCTTAAACTGGCTCGTAGCAACCAGAAAAACTCAAAAGAAATATGCAAGCGCTATAGCAAAATGGAATGAAGATATTAATTTTATAGAGAACTACAAGAAAAGCGAAAGAAAAACTATTTATATATCTTCTATTTATAAGAAATAATGCGATTTAAACGCTCAGATTTTAGATAAAAAAGAGGGGGTATACATGGGAAAGAGATTATTTGAAATTGTGTCAAAGAATGAAGGCATGATAAGTGTTGATTTATGGTTTGATGATAATATGGAAGATAACGGAGAAAATTTCCCTCTAGAATACATAGAATTTTCAGATTTTGATACTAAAAAATGACAATGATTAAAAAATAAATTCACAGCTCTGCTTCAGCGGAGCTTTTTTATTGCATAAAAGGATGGTGATACCTATGGTTTTACAAACGGTTTCGCAAATTAATATTCGACAAGCGGCTTCCAAAACTGCTTCTGTCGTATGCATTGCTCCTGCAAATACAAATGTTGAGGTTGTCGGAGCTAAAATTATCTGGAAAGATAACGTTCCATTCGTAAAGGTTTCTTACAAAGGAAAACGCGGTTTTACTAACGGCAGATACCTCAGAGGATTGGTTTTAAAAGTAAAAAATCGTGACAGCGCAAAATATCCAAAATTGGTTGTCATTGCATCCGGACGAGCCTCACGAAGAATCAAAATTCCGCAACAAAAGAAATTCGGAGCGTTTTGCCAAAAGCACGGCTGTTCTATGGCGGCTGCTTCTATCGCTCTACAATTCAGAGGAGTTACAAAGTCTCCTTATGAGGTATATTCATACGCAAAAAAACATTCTGGCGGATATACAGGAAGCAAACTCACTATTTTCGGCATTGAAAAAGTCGTTAATAAAATTGCCGGGAAGAAAATTGCTGTATGGAAAGGTTGTCCTGAAGGTACTAATAAAAGAATCAGGACTGACATTCAAAAAGCCATTCATGACGGACATATTGTATTGCTCGAACAGAAAAATCCCATCCACACAAATGCCGTGATTGGAAGAGATATTGACGGAAAATATGTTATTGCAACAAATGGCACAACAAAAAAAGTTACTATGCACTGGCTTATTAAGACGGTATTACATGGTAAAGCTGGCAGAAAAAATCAGGGTAACTGGTGGAAGGGAACGGCTCATGGAGCTGGATATGTAATCGTGAAGAGAGCATAAATATAAAGATATTGTTATTTATTCGGGGAGAGTTTACTACTCTCTTTTTTATTGCTTGTAAATTAGTTAGGAGGTATTACACATGAACAAATTAAAGAATTTTTTAGAACAGATTAATGTAAAAGATATTAAGGCTAGTACATATGTTAGTGCTGTTGTTCTTATTTTTACGATGGTGAATTACGTGTTAAATATTATGGGAAAACCTGTAATCAACATCAATGAAAATGAAATTGCCGCATGGGTTACTGCTATTGTTGGTGTTGCCGGAATTATTTATTCTTGGTACAAAAACCAGAGCATTACAAAGCCAGCGCAAGTTGCAGATGACGTTATGCAAATTTTAAAGGACGGTAAAATCACTCTTGCAGAATTGGAAGATTTTGTCGCTAAATATTCCGAACAAGATACTGACGACGAAGAAGATGAAGAATACGACGATTCTAAAGACTATGTATACGACGAAATTGAGGATGATGATTTAGATGGCGAAAATTACTAAGAACTGCTTAGATTTAGTAAAAGAATTCGAAGGTTGCTATTTAAGGGCTTATAAAGACGAAGTGGGTGTGTGGACAATAGGTTACGGCATTACCAATTCTGATAAGTCAATTACAAAGACAACTATTAAATCCGGCTTAACAATTAGCAAAGCTACCGCTGAATCATGGCTAGAAAAGTCTTTAACACAAAAATACCTTCCCCTCGTCATGAAATATAATGACAAATATAAGTGGAATCAGAACGAAATTGATGCGCTTGTCAGCTTTTGCTACAACATTGGAAGCATCAAAGGCTTAACAGCTAACGGAACTCGCTCTCGTTCTACCATTGCAAGTAAAATGATGGAATATAATAAAGCTGGCGGACGAGTATATAGAGGGCTTACACGCCGCAGAACAGCCGAGAAAAAGCTTTTTACAACTCCTGTTAAAGTTATTAAGAAAAAAGAAACAAAGGCTACTGCAGCCGTACAGAAAGACTACACAAAAGAAAGAGTTGATGGTGTGAAATATTTTGGGATTTTAAAAAATCAAGCAATTAAATCATTTACAGAGTTCTTGCATAAGAGAGGTTACGGCGCAGGAAAACCAAATCTATCTAAGATTGCTTCCGCAAATGCCGACAGCGCAGAAGTTAAAGCCGCTCTGCTTACTCTTGCGAAAAAGGGATTACTCGTGAAACCTGATGGACTTAATAAATGGGAGCAAAAGAAATAATCTAGAAGAGGTGATCTGCTCATGCTCGAAGCATTTACGCAATTAACTTCTATAGATTACATAGCTATTCTTAGTGGTATTGTTGTCTTTATTGCGGCAGCTACCACTTTGAAGGCTGGAATGGATAAGTTCTTTACCACCTTTGAGATTACTCCTCCGTGGGAAAAATCTAAAAAAGAAGAAAAAGAATACAGAAAAGATGTTCGTAATCAATTGACTGACCTTAAGCAGCAAGAATCCGATTTTGAAAAAACGCAGCTTAACTATCGCTCAAAAAACGAAAAAACGACAAAAGAAATTTTAGAATCAATTAGTATTTTGTCCGAAGATATTAAAAGTTTGAGAAAACAAATTGAAGATATGGAGCTGGAACGCAAAATTAAAAAATATAGATGGGATTTAAATAATTTTGCTACTCAGCTCTCTCGAGATGTGCGTTATGGAAAAGACCAATTCGATATTATTTTCCAAGAACACGAAGAATATGAATCTTTGTTAAGAGAACATAATATGACGAACGGCCAGACAACAATTGCTATGGACATTATTCGAAAATATTACAAGAAGTTATATTTCGATGGCAACAACCAAAATTAAAGGGTATCTATCTGATACCCTATTTTTTGCTTTAAAGATTAAGTTTTTATAAATATTTTCTTTCTAAATTCTTAAGAATAAAAAAATAACGACCATATATTAATATATTGCTCTCAATACACTAATATATAGCCGTTATCCGCAAACTTTTTAAACTCATCCGTACAAGAATCTCCTTTCTCGATTACTTTGATTGATTCTTTGATTTACTGAATATTCCCGAAACCCTTCAGAGCCTTTATTTATGCGGTTTATACAATGCAGTTGACGGGACTTGAACCCGTACCCAGTCAGCCCGGACTAGATCCTTAGTCTAGCGCGTATGCCAATTCCGCCACAACTGCTTATCAGTGGTTATCTCTCTCACCGACGAAAATCATTATATCACAAGGATTTTTAAAATGCAAGAATTTTTTTCAAAAATTTTTGCATTTTTATAAACAAAACAGATGAAACCTGAGAAACCAATACTGCATATTTGTGATTTTCGTCGCGGCGTGTTGAATGTTCGCTTATACGCTCGCATCCAACACTTGCTCCCAGACCACAAATATGCAGTATTGGTTTCTCAGGTTTCTGTATTAAAAAATACGACTGCCACTTTCTCTGGGGGCGTCTCCCCCTTGCCTGCGGCAATTCAGAATTTACTTAAAGTATTCTACTCCACTTTCGAAAATCTTCTGATCCTGTTTTGCGTAAATATTCTTAGCAATATTCTCTCCGATACGTTCAGAATGTGCCATCTTACCAAGGACACGTCCGTCTGGGCTTGTGATACCTTCAATAGCATAGTAGGAACCATTTGGATTGTAGCGGTCATCCATTGTAGGTTCTCCGTTTAAGTTAACATACTGTGTTGCAACCTGTCCATTCTTGAATAATTTTTCAATCCATTCTTTGCTTGCAACAAAACGTCCTTCACCATGAGATGCAGGAATTGCATAAATCTGGTCAAGTACGGCTTTACGAAGCCATGGGGACTTGTTGGTTACTACTTTTGTATATACCATAGTAGATACATGGCGGCCAATCTCGTTCATTGTCAGTGTTGGAGAATCTTCTGTCTGGTTAACGATTTCTCCATATGGTACAAGACCGAGCTTAACGAGTGCCTGGAATCCATTACAGATACCAAGTGCAAGACCGTCTCTCTCGTTAAGAAGCTTCATAACGGATTCTTTAATCTTTTCATTTCTAAATACAGTTGCAAAGAACTTCGCAGAACCTTCTGGTTCATCACCCGCACTGAATCCGCCTGGGAACATAATAATCTGTGCCTGGCTGATTGCCTTTTCAAATGCATCTACAGATTCAAGAATGTCGGATTCTGACTGGTTCTTAAATACAAGTGTCTCTACTTCTGCTCCTGCGCGGCGGAATGCCTTTGCAGAATCGTATTCACAGTTTGTTCCTGGGAATACTGGAATAAATACCTTTGGAACTGCAACTTTATTTTTGCATACATAAATGTCATTTGTACGGTATAATGGCTGTGATACGTTATGTTTCGTTGCATTTGTCTTTGTAGGGAATACAGATTCTAATGGTTTCTGCCATACGTCACACATCTCTTTTAAAGAAATCTCTTCTTCACCAACCTGGAAGAATGGATCATCTGTAACTCGTCCTACAAATATATTCGGCAGAACTGCCATCTCATCCATCCATTCTGTAGGAATCTCTACAAGAATAGAACCATAATATTTCTTTGTAAGATCTTCCTTATTAAAGTCTCTTACTAACTTCACACCATACATATTTCCAAAGCTCATCTTGCTGATTGCCTCAATCAGTCCGCCTGCTCCAAGAGCATATGCAGATGCGATAACATCTTTACGCATTAATTTATGAATCGTATCATAAATCTTTCCGGCCTCTTTATAATCCGGAATACCATATTCATCAAATGGAATATCCACACGAAGAAGATTATTACCTGCTTTCTTAAATTCTGGTGTTACAACATGGGAAGCCTTTGTATAATCTACAGCAAAGGAAACTAATGTTGGTGGAACATCGATATCTTCAAAGGAGCCAGACATACTGTCTTTTCCTCCGATGGATGGAATTCCAAAACCTTTCTGTGCATTGTAAGCACCGAGTAATGCAGCAAATGGTTTACCCCATCTCTTAGGATCTGTGCCAAGTCTTTCAAAATATTCCTGGAATGTCAGACGAATCTTACGGAAGTCTCCACCGGCAGCTACAATCTTAGCTACAGACTCAAGTACTGCATAAACGGCTCCATGGTATGGACTCCAGCTTGAAAGATATGGATCAAATCCATAGGACATCATCGTTGTAAGTTCTGTCTTACCTTCTAATACAGGTAACTTCGCTGTCATTGTCTGGATTGGAGTAAGCTGTGTCTTTCCACCAAATGGCATGGTAACTGTTCCAGCTCCGATAGAGCTGTCAAACATTTCTACTAAGCCTTTCTTAGAACATACATTAAGGTCAGAAAGTTTCTCTGTCCACATCTCTTTTGCGTCTTTGAATTCATCCTGTTTTTTGTAGTAACATTCTTTCTCGTCAGGCATTTCTACTTCAACCGTTGTTTCCTGATGTGCACCATTCGTATCTAAGAATGCACGAGAGAGGTTTACGATTTCTTTGCCTCTCCAGGACATAACAAGACGTTTTGCCTCTGTTACTTCTGCAACTACTGTTGCTTCTAAGTTCTCTTCTTCTGCGTAAGTGAGGAACTGTTCTACATCTTTTTTATCAAGAACAACTGCCATACGTTCCTGAGATTCAGAAATGGCAAGTTCTGTTCCGTCAAGTCCGGCGTATTTCTTAGGTACTTTGTCAAGGTCGATGCGAAGTCCGTCAGCAAGCTCGCCGATTGCTACAGATACACCGCCGGCACCAAAGTCATTACACTTCTTAATAAGGATACTTACTTCCTCACGACGGAATAATCTCTGAATCTTACGTTCTGTAGGTGCGTTACCTTTCTGTACTTCTGCTCCACAAGTATCAATAGACTTTGTTGTGTGAGCTTTGGAAGAACCTGTTGCTCCACCACAGCCATCACGACCAGTACGTCCACCTAATAATACGATGATATCGCCTGGATCAGAAGTTTCTCTGATAACATTCTTTCTTGGAGCTGCACCGATAACTGCACCAATCTCCATACGCTTTGCAACATAACCTGGATGATATATTTCATCTACTAATCCTGTAGCAAGACCAATCTGGTTACCATAAGAGCTGTATCCCTTTGCAGCGCCAGTAGTCAGCTTTCTCTGTGGAAGCTTACCTTTCATCGTCTCTGCCATAGGAACAGTAGGATCTGCACAACCAGTTACCCTCATTGCCTGATATACATAGGAACGTCCTGATAACGGGTCACGGATTGCACCACCAAGACAGGTAGCTGCGCCACCAAATGGTTCGATTTCTGTTGGATGGTTATGTGTCTCGTTCTTAAAGCTGATCAGCCATTCTTCTGTCTTATCTTCAAATTCTACAGGAACAACGATACTGCAGGCATTAATTTCATCGCTCTCTTCCATATTATCAAGAAGTCCGTCCTGTTTTAACTTCTTCATTCCCATAAGAGCAAGATCCATCAGGCAGATAAACTTATCCTTTCTATCTCCATATACTTCTGCACGGTCAGCAAGATATTCATTATATGTCTTTTCAAAAAGAGGTTTATAATATCCATCACCAAATGTAACATCCTTAAGTTCTGTAGAGAATGTTGTATGACGGCAATGGTCAGACCAGTATGTATCTAACACACGAATCTCTGTCATGGAAGGGTTTCTGTCTTCTTCTCCATGATAGTAATTCTGGATATAACGGAAATCTTCAAATGTCATTGCAAGACCTAAAGAATCGTAAAGTGCCTTCAGTTCTTCTTCTGGCATATCCTTAAATCCGTCAAAGATTGCAACATCTGCTGGTTCTTCGTAATCCATAACGAGGGTTTCCGGCTTCTTCTCGTCTGTCTCTCTGGAATCTACCGGGTTGATACAGTATTCTTTGATTTTCTCAAATTCCTCATCACTGATATTACCAGAAAAAACATAAGTTGTTGCAGAGCGGATAATTGGTTCTTCCTTCTCATTAAGAAGCTGTAAACACTGCATAGCTGAATCGGCTCTCTGATCAAACTGTCCAGGAAGATATTCTACGCTAAATACTCTGTCTCCCTCTTTTTTAGGGAAATCTTCCTCGTACAAATCATCTACAGGTGGTTCTGAGAATACGGTAACTGCCGCTTTTTCCATCGTTTCTGCTGAGACATTCTCCACATCATAGCGAATCAGAACTCTGACATTACTGACATCATCTATAGAAAGATATGCCTTTAATTCTTCTGCAAGTTCTTTTGCCTTTACCGCATAGGACGGTTTCTTTTCCACATATAATCTCTTTACCTGACTCATGATATCCTCCAAGTATGTTTAATTAAATTGTGGGGACAATTCAGAAATTATCCCCTGCTTTTCTGTTAAAAATATGATAACACTTTTTTATTCTATTTCCTATGGTTTTATATCAGTTTCTTCAAAACCATGAATTCTGACAAAAATCGACGAAAAAAATTCAAAAATTTTTAGATTTTTTACAGATGAATCCTCTTGATTATCTGAAATACCAAAAGATTTGAATAGACAACCGGCCTTGTTTCCGCGTAAAAAATGATACCATCTGTTGGTGCTTTTACTTCGGAAATAATCTCCCCGCTATCCGCTTTCATAATCTGCGCCAAAACATCTCCTCTGCTGACTTCCTGACCACATTCTGCTTTCTTTATAAAAATGCCTGCGGCCTCTGTCATGATGGGCTCTAAATCTCCCTCTTTTAAGACGCTCGCAATATAACCGCTGTGAGAATAATAACGGATAATCCCCATTCTTGTAAGGAAACGCAGAATAGAAGAAACGGCCTGCGCTGCCAGTTCATCATCAATTTTTCCTGTCATGCCTGTATACAAAGAAAAGGCCTCCGTACCATTTCTTTGCCAGTTATTATGTAATGTTGTTCTGTCAAATGGTCTGCTTTTTGCCTCAATAACATAAGGCAGTCCGAACAGGTTTGCAAGGCTGGTACTTCCATGTTCCGGATCAAGCAATCGGATATGCGGCATAAACGTTCCCCCAAGATAAAAGGATGGCAGATGAATGCCATATCGGTATCCTTTTGTCGTTTCCATAATCGCATATGCCACACGGCTTCCCGATTCCCCAGACGGATTTCCAGGAAACAATCTGTTTAAATCGGTGTCATCTGAAATCCAGAAACGCTTTCCAAAATCCATCGACATATTACTTACAGAAGGGATTACTAAAATGCCATTCTCCCCCACAATGTCTCCATGCTTTTCTATTTTTTTCAATACATCAATCAGCTTTGAACAAATGTAAAGCTGCTGGTATTCATTTCCTCTTAAGGCCCCAACAATGCAGGCAGAATGTTCTTTTCCTTCATTTTTCCCAAAATAATATCCTTTTACATTAATTTCCTGTTGAAAAGGAGACTCCATCGAATATAAGACCTTTTCTTCCATGTAAATATCCTCTCTTTCTTCATGTACTTCCAAACCTTTTTATTCTTCATCCTGTAAGAAGATTTTTATGTTACCGGTGTCCCAATTTATAAGGTATGCACAGGGCGTACTCTAACAAAATTAGGATACATCTATCGGAGTTCTCACTTTTATTCGTACTTTCCAGCAGGTCTTTCTGTTTTACAAATCCTTGCCAAAAGCTCTCCCTCACAAACTGCCGGATATTCTCTTAAACTAAAAATCATTCCATCACACGGTACTGTTATCTCCTCGATTTCCGCACCAAGAATGGGACGTACGATTGAGCCTATCATCTGGCCTTCTCTCACATAACTTCCAATCTGCGCTTTAGGAATAAAAATCCCACTTGTATTACAGTGTACTACTTCCACGTCATTTTTCTTTACCGTTACAGTCTTTTTCGTAGGCGAAACTTCTCCATCAAAAATGTCTAACTCTTTCATCATCCGAAAAACACCATCCAGCACTTTTTTACAATAGTCATAATCTATCTTCAGTGCGATTCCCGACTCAATCACCACGTTCGGAATGCCTTTTCTTCGTAAGCTGTAAGCAAGACTTCCCTCCCACACAGAAGAAGAATTACTATTCATCCACAACACAGGAATCCCGGACTTTTGCGAAAGTTCTGTCACTTTTTTTCCAGCATTTTCCGGTACTCGAATCTGCGGCATCTCCCGGATAAAAATATCACTTGAATGAATATCAATGCAAAAATCTGATCCCATTAAATCTGCAACGACTTCTGCCGCCATATATTCTATCGTATGACCATGACGGCTACCCGGAAACATTGCATTCATATCTAATGCGCCCGGAGCATTCCGCTTTCTTATCTCCAGTGCCATCGGGGTCACGCAAGGATATACATCGACAATTCCTCTTAAATGTTCTCTCTCTTCCTTAATTCTTCGTATCAGCTCATAACAGATATACTGTCCCTGCAATTCATCTCCATGAACCCCGGCAACAATACTTAATCTTGGCATATCCTCCCGTATATAATCTGGCTCTAACCTGTTTTTCTTTATTTTTATTGGAAGTCCTACCGGCATCTGCGCCGTCATTACTGTCTCTATCATCTATAGTCTCCCTTCTGTTAATTAAAAATCATTATGACGCTTTTGAAATAACTCTCAAAACTATTTTTTATACTTCCTTTTGCTTTTACGGCCGCTTCACTTATTGACCTTTTGGCTTTTGTGAGCTATCATTAACTTCATATAGAATATACTATAAATTTATCTTTTGCAAATTTTTATATTAGGAGGATGTAAATTATGGATAAAATAGCAAGTTTTACCGTAAATCACCTTGATTTAATTCCAGGGGTTTATGTTTCAAGAAAAGACTATGTTGGAAAAGAAGTTCTCACCACTTTCGACCTGCGTATGACTGCACCAAACAGAGAACCTGTTATGAACACCGCTGAACTTCATACAATCGAACATCTGGCCGCAACCTATTTAAGAAATAATGATGAATGGAAAGAAAAAGTTATTTACTTTGGACCAATGGGCTGCCGTACTGGATGTTATTTAATTCTTGCAGGCGATTACGAATCCAAAGATGTCGTAGGACTTGTACGCGACACTTTTTCATTTATCGCTGATTACGAGGGAGAAATTCCGGGCGCCGCTGCAAGAGACTGTGGCAATTATCTTGACCAGAACCTTCCAATGGCAAAATATCTTGCGAAAAAATATTTAAACGAAGCGTTAAATAACCCTTCTGAAAAAAATCTGATTTATCCTGCATAAATCTTTGAACTTTTCACATACTACCTCCTGTACCTAATCAATATGCTCTTATGTACTCTCGGAATCTTTTTATGCTTGATTTTGTGAGAAGATTTTTTGTCAGTTGTGCCCAATTTTTTGAAGCGTACGCGGTGCGTACGTTGATGAAATTCGGGTGCGGCTGGCGGAAAATCAGCCACGAAAGCAAGCGCAAGAAAGACTCCGAGAGTACATTCTTAAAAAAGGAGGATTTATCATGAAAAGTTCAAAGAAAACCTATCAGGAAGTTGCAGAAGCCTGTAGCAAATACCAGCCAGTATCTGAAGAATACGGATTTAAAAATTCTTCCTGTGAATGCAACACACCAAGCTGCTTAAACTGTACTCATTTTACAGATCAGGAACACTGTGATTTAGACTTATATGATCAGATTGTAGAGAGAATCAAGTAACTTCTGATTTGTAGAACGAAACGGACGCCAGCAAAGAGAGCCTATCCCCTATATTTGT
>UMFH01000862.1_pt1 | contig 44385 bp, 76 predicted proteins | sample 1964941 | NCBI WGS metagenome assembly UMFH01 (sample SAMEA4836039, study PRJEB28245) | human gut metagenome | biome: gut microbiome; material: fecal sample | place: Denmark | collected 2008
GCAAGTAATCCTGCCACCGCCACCGCCTGTTTGGGGTAGCAGCCCTTATTGTCTTTAACGTTCTGATACAGTTCTTTGCTCATATCTACGCTTCTTATATCCCAGCCGTTTTGTAGAGATTTGTAAAGAGCTATGAGATATTCGTTGTTGTCAATACCTATTCTTGTGTCGCAGCGAATCTTATCAATGACATTCGCCCCCCCCACAAACGGTTCGATATAGGTTTTAATCCCGTTCTCGTCTATGTATTTCTGAATTATCGGGACTATGTATTTTGAAATGCGGGACTTGCTTCCCATATACTTCATAAATCTCTTACTCCTGCTCTATGAAAGGTGTGATAACACACCTCTTATCAAGCTCATCGAGCAGCTCGTCCGCGCAATCTACGCAAACATCAAGATTTATCGTATCGCCATCTCTCTTGGAACCGTATCCGATAATAGTATGTAATCCAAAATCAAACATCTCATCGAACGTATCAAATGTCTTGCCGCATATGTTGCATTTCTTTGTTGTCATAACTTGTCCTTTCGCATTGCTTAATAGATTTTTGTGAAGTTTGTGAGCGTAAAGTACGCTCCGTCCTTTTCAAAAGAATGACAATAAATTATGTCGTCTTTCTTAAAAGGTTCTTTATCGTAAACTCTATTAAACACTGTCATTCTGCATTCTTTGCCTGAACCGATTGACTTTGTAATAATAGAGTATCCGAACTGCTTACCGTCCTTCTTTCTGCAAACAGGATACATATCAAGAACATATAACTTACGCCTGTCCTCTTGCTTGTTTGATATATAGCCTACATATCCCATTGCATCTTTGAAGTTTCGCACTTTGAGAATATCGCTTAAATCCTCTAATCCAGCAGACTTTATAGCGTCCTCGCTCTCGTCTAATATCGACTTTATATCAAGCAGCGTGTAACTCTTTGCAACTCCGCCAGATTTCGTTTGCCCTACTGCGTATTTTTGCACAATAGGTTCGAGAGGAGTTCCGTCAATGATTTGACGGCTCACTTTACTTGCCTTACCCTTCTTGAAGGTGTTGTAGTATAAATCAGATATCCGCAATAATTCTCGTTGATTTCCGTATACTGAGAAAAAATCAATTTTAATGAGTATATCTAACTGACGGGCATCTACTGTTGTGTTCTGAGATATATCAACTAGAACGTCTATAAATCTCTTGTGATTTTTCTTATGTGCTATTGTATATAACTCTTCTCCGATGCCACTACCCATATGTTTGATAGACGAAAGCCCTTTCGCTATCGTGTTGGTTTCAGTATCGAGGAAGTATTCACTCTTTGAAACTTTCCATTTAGGCGATGTTACTTTTATTCCTATTTTCCCAGCATATGTAGTGCCATTGCTGATATCTGTGTCGTTTGCGGCATTGTTTAAAAACGCTGTGATAAATTCTAATGGATGATAGTATCTATAGTAGGCACATAAGTAACCGAGAAGACAGTATGCAATAGAATGGTTGTCACTTTATTCCAACGTTTCCGTCGGCGCAGACTATATCTTGCTTAATATTTCTGTTACCAAAATATCAAGCCCTCGCTCTTGGGGACTTCCCTACTCTACTCAGTTCTTTCTTATAAATTTCTTTATAAGGAATCTTTTCGATAGTCGTTACACCTTCAACAATTGTTGCTTGGCACGGTATTACCATATCCCACAGGGACGTAGGTTCTCTTACCACTTTAGCCTTTCGACTTAGTAGACCGTTTTCACGAGGACACGGGCGCAAATCCACCCAAACATATAGCTAGACGCATCTTCTATAATTTGCAGAAAATCTCTAGCCTCTTTTTCGCTTTCATCTCTCGGTTTGCTTGACTTTGAGCAATAGCCCTCAAGGATTGACGGCATTGCTTTGTCGAGTCTGTCTCGTTGCTTTCTTGCAATAGCTCTTCGGATATTGTCGGCATCACTACCGCTTAATCCGCAGATTTGTTGCAGAAATTTAATGATATCTTCCTGGTACACTAGATAACCAAGATTGTCTTTAAGCAACTCATCTATCATTTCAGACGGATTACTATGAGGGTTTCTTTCAAGCAAATCATTACGATATGAGGCACCAGACGGTCTTATACACGCCGTTACGATTGACATATCGAAAATGTTCTTAGGCTTGAATTTCTGTAAGCACTGGAATGCAAAACTCTTTGACTATATCTTCATAGCTACTAGCTATGCTTGGCGCTTCCGCCATAGGAGTTTCACCTATGACGTACTCTACTCACTCATATTATGGTTTTCGATAGTCGATTGAGGTTTTTCAAGAGAAAGGTCGCATACGAACCCAAATGTCCATTCGCCATATTTTCTATGCTTGCGACAGCACTCTCGTATTCGAGCACCTTTTAGCCCATAATGCTCTGCAAATTCGTTGGCGTTCCAAAACTCGATATACTCGTTTGTCGGAGTTAGTGCATAGTATTTGCCTTTATTCGACTTTCTTCTCTGTTTTCTTTTGTCCGTGTTCGAATATCTGACATTATCTGATAAGGTAATCCATCTGCAATTAGCTGGTTCATAATTTCCATTTACATCTATCCTATCTATAGTAAGCCCAGGCTCATAACCGTTATTTATAGCCCAGCTATGGAAATTTTCGAATCCGCGATCGCCCAGCCACTCTTCACACATTGATATGCCTCTTTCGCCATAATTCTTGTATGCCTTTGCCGTGGGAGTGTAACACCTATATTTAATGTTATGATACACACCGCTTAATTTCTTTGCATATTTACCACTTATTGTCTTGGCTTGACAAATACAAGATGTTGTTTTTTCCTTATATAGTGAATTCGGTCTCACCTTAGATTTTCTGCCGCACTTTACGCACTCTACCTCCGCCATGGTATACCCGTTCTCCTTGACAAGACTAATTAACCGTTTTAATCCGTATACGGCTCCAATTTCATAATTGTACTTTGAGTTCATATTACACCTCCTCTCAAAACTTCCCACAGGATTATACATAAACGTACTTCCCCTGTTAGCATACCGCTTCACGCTCATTTCCTAGCGTTGCATCACGCACAGTACACACCCCGCATTTACGGGTTCACCAAGTTTAACGAGAGCAATTTTGCTTACCCTCGAACTGGAAGAGCGCTATAGGGCTTTTTATCATATCGTCCCATACCTTTTCGTCGTTCCAGTCAATTTCGTGAGTTTTTGGATACGGTTGATTTAAGTATCTACAGGTATCACGAATTACCTGTACTGTCTTTAAAACCAAAAAATCATATTTTGCAAGTCCGGTAAAGTCGTGTATGTTGTCCATATCTAACATAAGACATATATCGCCGTCTTTGTCAAACGTACCATAATTGTCATACAATGTTATCGGGCTGATTACCATTCCCGCTGGGTGTACCGACTGAGATATTTTTGTATCTACCAGACCATCATAATAGTAGAATAACTCTGGGTACTTCTTTTTGGCTTTTTCTTCGTCTTTATCAAACTCTGATTTTATATCAGCAATTCGCTTTAAATTCCACGGATTTTCGCTTTTTTCGGCTGTCGGATGCTGATTTGACCATCTTTTTGCAAAACATCTTCCGACTTCATCAATCACACCTTTCGATTGTAGCGTTCCAAAACTAGCGACTCTCGCCGTCTTGTCTGCACCGAATCTTTCTGTGATGTGTCCGAATATCGCTGGTCTGTCTGACTCAACGCAGTCAATATCAATATCTCCAATTTCTTTACGGGATTCATTGGCAAAACGGAAGAATGATGTTTTCCATGTTTCTGGGTTAAGGTCTATAATATCAGACACATATGCCACCCTTGAACCACCGACAGAACCTCTCGCTGTTCCGATTGCCATGTCCTTATCTTTGCACCAAGTAATAAGTTCGCTCATTGAGAGCATAAAGCCCATCATATCAAGTTTCTTAAACACCTGCATCTCTTCGTCTATGGCTTTACGGAACCCAGCCTTTTGCTCTGGCGGAATAATCCCGTTGTCAAGTTTTTCTTTGAACTTTCTTTCCACGGTTTCTACAAAAACATCTGCATCTTTTTCTCTTGTGCCATAAAGTATTGGGTATTTAATCTTTGTGTCGAGTTCTATGTCGTCTACCAGATCGTACAGTAGATTCGTGTTGTCAATCGCCTGCATAAAAGCATCCTCTGGCAACGCCTTCTGTTCTTTAAACATCTGCACAAGTTCGTCGTATGTCTTAAACGACAGGTCGAAAGAATCTTCATCTCCATATGACTTATTCTTAGCTTCAAGTAACACCTGGCGGCATTCAGCTTTATACTTGCTGGACGAATGTGTATCAGTACCAGCGATTAATGGCTTGCCTAACCGTTTAGACAGATCGTACAGACGCTTGTTAAAAGCTATCTGATCTGGGTGGTTGTGCGCTTGAACTTCAAAGAAATCGTATTTATCGGCAAGTTCCAAATACCTTGGGTAAGTGTCGTCAAGTTTGTTTAAAGGACTCGCTAAACACGCGCTTGTGGTTATTATGTTGTCTGAGATGTTAAGAAACTCATCAAACGAAATCCTGTTATTGTAATAGAAATGTTCCGAATCACAAGACATTGACACAAGCCTGTTGAGTTCTCTTACTCCGTCCATATTTTTAGCCATAAGTATGGTGTGGTAGTTATCTCTGACTTTCTCATCAAGCCTTTCGGTCAGGTAAATCTCTACAGAATGGATATATTTAATCCCAGCTTCCTTACAGGCTGCCCATTTTTCAGTCCAGTTCAACGGCTTCCCGTGTTCAGAAAACGATATTGCTTTCATTCCGTTTTTAACAGCAAGCTCTATGTAGTCTTTTGGTTTGCTACAACTATCGAGCAAACTGTACTCAGTGTGTAAGTGATATGGTATATAGTTGTCCATATTCTCACCCCCTACTTAAATTTAAATCTCTGGTCGTATATATGTGTAAATACGTCAAACCCCTTGTCTACCGGAGAATCCTTTTCTCCCAACAAATTGTCCTTGTCATAAAGAAATTCGACATTTACATAGTTTTTGAGCTTGTTTATATTTCTGTCTGCCGTGATTGTCACATCCTTATCTAACGCAAAAACCACTCTACATCCTAGCTTTGCTAAAATTTTTAATTGATTAGTGTTTAAGTGGCTTGTCAAAATTGCTCCGCAGTTCTCAACGCCCCAAGAATGAGCGATGAGCACTGACTTGCACCCTTCGAAGATTATAATTTCTCTCTTCGCCTTTATTGCATCTATGTTGTCGCTAAGACCGTATATCGTATTGAGTGTTCCCCACGGATAAAAATAACAGTATTTACTCTGTCCTTTCTCTTTCCAATCAACATCCAAGGCTCTACCGCCTATATTAACAATGTCTCCTGTGGTGTTTCTCACTGGGTATACTAGTCTGTTAGAAAACGCATCATAACAAACCTGGAATTTATCAAGAGCTTCTTGAGAAATACCCTCGCCTTTCCACACATCTAACTTATCTTTTGGACGACTATATCTATCCATAAAGTTGGTTGGCAGAACGGTTGATTTTTCTGGCTTTTTCTGAGCTCTTGGCTTTTCATATTTCTTACAAGCTATCGTTGCTACTAGCTTATTATTCTGCTTAAGGTCTAGCTCTCCGCCAACACCGGCGTATTCCTTTAGCATTTCTATAGCTTCCGTTGTTGAACATTTATAAAAATACTTTAGAAATGTGATAGCCGTTCCGCCAATACCACTTGCAAAACAGTAAAATCTGCCTGTTTCTCGTCGAACTGAAAATGACGGTGTTTTTTCGTCCTTGAACGGACTTAAGCCCCAATACTCTCCGTTCTTTTCCTCTAAGTCTACATAATGCGAAACTAGGTCTACTATGTCAATTGATTTAAGGAGCTCGTTTACATCCATTTTGCTACCTCTTAAAATGGTTCGATTGGAGTATGCTGTTTTGCTTGCTCATAAGAAATATGGTTACCGTCGAATTTCAAATCAATAAACTCCCCTGGAGCGTGTTGCATACCATTTCTGTTAAGAACTACTCTAAGTTTTTTGTTTCCGCACTCCAGACCATACTCATCAATCTCCTCTTGCGTCTTATCAGTTATTACGGCTATCACACTAGCATTTCTACCGATCTTAGCCGAGTCTGCAACCTTGCCCGACGCTGTTGCCTGAGCAGCACCTATGCCGCAGATATTCATATCCCCACAAATTTTGTTTTTTACCATCGTTTGTTAGCTGTTGTGAGATTTTCTGTACGGCTGGGAGAAAGCTCTTTCTACAGACCATCCTCTCTCAATCCTGCCAGATAATGCCTTATACGAAACATTTAGAATGGACGCCCACTCTGCCATCGTATGTGTCTCGCCGTTATAAGTTATCTTTCGGTTCGTTCTTTTGTTATTTCCCTGAACATAAGCGTTTACCCAACGACAATTTTCCGGGGAATATCCTTTGTCATTGTCTATTCTGTCTAAGAATAAAGAATTGTCATATCCAGAACTTACTGCCCATTTGTAGAATGGCTCAAATCGGTGCCACTCTTCACAAACAGTAATTCCTCTACCGCCATAATTCTTGTATGCTTTAACAGAGCGGTTATTACATCTCGTATTCATATTGCTCCATATGGTGTAAATGCGAGTGTTTATTACGTCGTGCCATGGGCATCTTTCTCTGGGAGCCTTTCTCAAGCAACCACACGATTTTGTTTTCCCGGCTTTTATCTTTTCTAATGAAAGAATTTTTTCTCTGCCACATTCGCATAAGCACAAAACCATCCTGTGCCTCCCACCGGTTGGAGATATGTACGGATCGACCTCTTTTATAATCGTCAGCATTCCATATTTTTCTTCCATTCTATAACCTCCTTTCCTTAAAAACATTCTCACAACGGGCGCTACCCCTGCCTTGCATTTTGCAACTCTTACTTTCGCAAGATGTCCAGACTATATCTTCACTCTTTCGAGGCTCGCCGTTTCGGAAGCGCTTGCTTCCTACATAATAGTCGTTGAACCTTCCTCTGTTCGAGGCTTGGCTGCTGATTGCCCAATCTTGTCGTCTTTACCGTTGCCGTATAAGGCTATTCGCCATTCCGTTTTGGTGACAAGCTCTAAGGGTTTCCCAGCAATTAAACGAGTTTAACGTGAACAATGGTGCTTATCCACGAATTTACCGAGCTCTTGATACGAGTCAAAAGCCGTTCCTTCTCCGCTTCCTTTAAAGTAATCCACAATAAGAACATCTAGTCCTTGAACGTGTTTAACTTTCTTGACCGCAGTGTAAATGCTCTGCTGGTCGAACATAGGAATGTAGATATGGGTAAATTTTCTTGTTTTTAACCACGCTCTTGCGTCGTCAATTTTTCTTTTTTCTTCTTCTGTATAATTGCCTGTTGTCAGTCTACGATATTCAATACCAGTCAGATGTGCAAGAACTCTTGCTGTGAACATTCGAGTGTTAAGCTCGCTATCCAGATAAAGAACCGCCTGATCTTTTTTGAGCAAATCCATCGCACAGTTGAGCAGCATCATAGACTTACCTTGCTTGGCTTCAGCGGCGAATATGAATAATTCTCCTCTCTCAATTGTTGCGTACTCGTTGAGCTTGTCAAACTTAAATGGTATTCCCGCATACCCATCTTGCTGTCGGTTCTGGATTTCGTTCCAGCAGTCGTCTATAACGTCTTTGAATTGTGGTATGTCATCTGTGGTTGAGTAGTCGGTCATTACCTCATCAATAAGACCGTAAATCTTTTCTTGGATATCATTGGCTTCTTCATTGCAACACAAATCTTCGCACTCTTTAAGTCTCTGATATGTGTCTCTTCTAAAAGCCGCATCGACAACGTTACCTACTAACAGCTTGTATTCCTCAATTGAATTGCGAGCAAGTATCTCGCTCATTTCTATCAATTCTTGAATCTGCTCGATAGTTATGTCTTTTGCTATCCTACGCATAGCGTCACTTGACTCAAGTATTTGCATAACGCCAAAAGCGTCTACTGTTGTGATGTTGTTTTTAGCCATTTCGCAGATTGCTGTATAGAAACAGCGATTCTGTCTGTTTGTAAAATGATTAGGTAATAAGTTTTCAGAATAGAAAGAAAAATCAGGATGCTTAATGAGCGTGGCAATAATTCCCGACTCACTATCAAGTCGATTGATTTCGTCAGCTTTCAAGTTATTCACTCCTTATTTTCTAAATAATACTTGCACTTATTGTGCAACCCGCAAATGTTGCGGCATTTGAAAAATTCTGGCGTTCCCTCAAAATCTTCAACAAGCAGTAACTTATTAATCAAGTCAATTGCCCATTGCTGAACCCTTTCGTAAGCATCTTCATCAAAAGGTTCTTCTATAAAGTTGCCGTTTCTAAAACAATTAAAGCATAGGAGCTTGGGCTTCTTCCCGTACTCTTTTTCTACAGGAACAGAGTACAAATAAAGCTGTTTTAGCATTCTGTCTAAGTCTAAATCGTTTTTAGTTGGTTTGGATTTTTTACTACGAGGTGATAATGTCTTTGATTTGTTGTCAATTATTATAATATCCCCGTTTTCGTCTTCGCAAAGTAAATCTATGTATCCTATCATCGGAAACCCACCGATTTCAAACTTAACCTTTTTCTCAACACCCAAAACTTTATATGGCACAGGCTCAAATTTGGAAAGATAATTTATTGCATCGTTTATATATTTCTGTACGGTTGTTTCTTGAGGGCGAACTCCCTGTATTTTTGACTTATACTCTGTAAGAAAAGTCATCAACATCTCATCTCTGGGAATCTCGCCGTTATAGAAGCCCTCTAGTATTTCGTGAACTAACGATCCGTAGCTTGAGAAAAACATTGGCTCTTCTTTTTTGTCTTTAATATACCTGAGAAAGAATTTGTAGGGACAGTCGTCATACGATGTCATTCTTGAATAGCTCCATGTAAATGTATCGATAATTGGCTTGTATATTAGTTCAGAAATACGCACCACCTCCTATCCTTTATCATTTTTTAGAACGGCAAATCTTCCGCCTCGACCTCTCCGCTATCAACTTCCTTTTTAGGGGAGTTAGTTCTTGGCGCCTGCGCAGAATCCCCCTTTGTTGCTAATTCAAAGTCAAAGACATTAAAATTTGTATACGTCTTGTTCTGTTCCTTGTCGTACTTACTTGTGACGGCAACGTCAAGCAACTTAATTCTATCCTCTTTCTTGAGAGATAAAGCCTTGCTTGCCGCAGCGGTTCCAAGAAATGAAACAAACCCGCTGAAGTCTGTTTCGTATTTATCTGTTTCCTTATCCTTACGACTTGTTGATATTCTTGCACTTGTTATGGTTGCTGTCTTGGGGGTTACTTCCCATACTGTTGCATATGCGTTGTTTCTAAAACTCATTTTCAAATCTCCTTACTGTTCTGTAGTCTTTTTCTTACTTGTTTTGTTAATGTACTTTCCCTTGAAGTCTGTCAGCAATTTTCCTGCAAGCACCGGCTCTGCAATTGCCTTGTAATTTCCGCCCTTAATATACTTGTTTATGAACGACTTTATCTCGTCCTTGTCTTTCTGTGTGGAATGTTCTTCAAGATATCCTCTCACCAGTTTGTCAAGTTCTTCTATAATGGGGGCAGATAAAGCCCGATCTTCTGCCTCCTCTGTTTCCCTCTGCTTGCTTCTCCAATTATCTGGATCGTCTTCGGGGGTGCTAATGTTGAAATACTTGAGCAGGAAGTAACGGAAACTGTATGTGAGCGCCGACCCGAAAGCCTGAGAACCGTCACTCTGATGTCCCACTAAAACCCACGGGACTGAGATGCGTTCGTCTGGGTTATCATTGTTAATCCAAATATACGTCATATCAGCATTCACGCGAATCTCGTTGACTATTTCGTCAGTAGTTTCAGTAGCACCGTCTTTGCCCTTTTTGGATTTTAGCTTGTGATAGGTGTATGGAACCACTTCTAGTGTCTGTGGTGTGATATTGGGAATTAAAGAGATTCCGTACTTTTCCATCAATCCAGTAAGTTTGGCAAGGATTTCATCGTCGGTTACATATTTATAACCGTATCCCGCCTTGTTTTTTCGAATTACCTCCACCTGTTTTCTTATCTTCGCAAGTTTCTGATAAATGTTTAAAGTTGCTTCTGCCAATTAACTCATCCTTTCTTACTTAGCACTTTCTTTTATGTACGTTGCGGATTCGTCAGCGACGTGTAATAACCACGCAAACGGACACTGTTGATAAGCGTTACTTACTTCTTTATTTCCATCCCAGCAACTCATATGACAATTAATTGCCACCGCCTCTTCTGGTGTTAGTTTTATGAATTGCTGAAGAATGAATACTGATTTACTGCCATGACCTCCATAACAAAACTTTTCCTTTATGTTATAAGCGTCATAACTCTCCCACCGCCCCTCGTCGTTCTTGCGATTCCTTTTCTCTACTGTGTAGAAATTTGCTTTACACAGATCGTGAAATAGCGATGATATAATTACTGTTTCTTCTGTCACATTGACTTCTTGATATACAGAGAGCAACCTTTTAAGTTCGTCATACACATTCAGAGAATGCTCTAATAAACCTCCCGGATACGAACCATGATACACCTTGCTTGCAGGAGCTCTGTAAAAGTCTGACCTTTCAAGCCACTCAAGTAAATCTTCAAAGCCCTCTCTATTTACCGTTTTGCACAGTTGCAGGAATCTTTCCTTAAGTTCCATTGGCTATTCCTTTCCACCGCCTGCTTCGTTGGCGGCTATTATTATGATACCGACTTATCGGCTGGCTGGGGTGACGAGACTCGAACTCGTGGTACACGGTGTCAAAGACCGATGCCTTACCGCTTGGCTACGCCCCAATATCTTACATTTTAAAAATGGCAATAAAAAAAGCACCTGTGTTGGTGCTGCTATAATTTTGAAATTAAAAAAAACAACCTCTATGCTTGTTGAGGTTGTAATTTATTTATATTCGATTGTTCATTTATTTAAGAGATGCGCCATAATGTGCCGTTTTCCAATTTGAATAATCAACAAGACGAATCTCTCTGCTCTTTCCTTCTCCGCTACTGAAGTCTGTTGCTCCGTCTGCAAATCTTTCGAGAATTTTTTCTGTTATTGTGACTCCGGCAATTTCCGCCGAATAAGCTCTGTAGTAAATCCCTGAGTCTCTAACATTGGACATAGTTAAGTTCTGATCAGTGATTCCGTCGGTAAACGCTTTTCGTGTTCTCTTTCCTATTACTGGGAACAACGTTTTTATAGTCCCAACGGTTCTCATTCCTCTGAGCAGCACATCACCATCAACCCTCTTTACAGGATTGTTATACTTATTCTTTTCATACCGAAAAGACTTTGCTTCAAGACAATTTCTGATAGACGGAATGGCTTCTGGTGGAATTGATGCAAAGTATCCGTTAGCGAGTTTTATTCGTAAATTTATCATGTCTATCTCAGAATTTTTGACCGTATAAATATCATTTGGTAATACTCCACAATATACTAACCAAAACGCAGCCTTGATAATATTGTCACTTGTCATATCGCTTTCTTTTGAAAAAACCGTATCGAGATAGATTTTTAATCCAAGGGGGTTGCCAACCGTCTTCTCTCTTATTGCAGACAAATCTGCGTTCAGAGACTTTAGCCATTTGTACGAGTCGGTCGCCCCGTCGATATGGTTTAAATAGCACCACTTGCAGTATAGTCTTGCATACATCAACTGAGATCGAGCACTGCCCACCTTGACATTTCCCATTTTTTTAAGACTGTTCTCCAACTGAGATACAGACATTTCGTACAAATCCATGCCCGCTTCCGTTTCGATTTGCTTTATTGCCTCAAGAAACCTGGCAGCCTTGATTCTTTGAGAAATTAATTCGATGCTGTCTATATATGCTCTTTTAATTTTCTCGTTATACATCGCCATACCGCCTTACTTGTTAAGAGAAATCGCTCTTTCTCTCGTCTCTTCTAAAAGCGTAATATCAACGAATGATATTACTGATGTAGCCAGAAGATATGCTGTTGCTATATTTTTCATACTGCTATTGGGTATTGTGGTAACAAATCCTTTTATCCTATCTTTTGATACGCAGACAGGATTCTCACACAGAACCATACTATCTCTCGGAACTCCGTCTGTGCTAGATTTAAGCAATACATGGGTCGGCTGAGCTATGTGCTTTAACTTCGTAGTTAATGGCAGTACAATAAGATTGGGACTGAACTCGTTACCCTTATTATTTTGGATAATCACCGCCGGTCTTATTCCTGATTGCTCACAACCGACTCCTTCAAATTGAAAGTAATATACATCGCCTATTACAATTTTTCTTTTTGTCATGTGTAGTACCTCGTTAAGTGAAATGTTAGTGTTGTTCTTTTTACAGCTTGAGTATATCACCAATTTGAGGTTTTGTCAATACCTAATTCAGTACAATTGTGTGGGCGATTTTGCTAAAATTTTATATTTGTTTTTGGTATTATTGCAAGTATTAGCAGAAATTATTGTTATTACGCACATATACGCACATGGGTAATCGGCAATTTCAATGTCCTCTATATTGCCGATGGTTATGTATGATGAGCTGTTCTTGAAACACACCATATTAGCTACCGGGCATACGCAAATCTTGTCAAACGACAGAGAATAATCATCTATGTAAAAATCGTCATCATCCTGATTGCCTTTGGACAGTATGTATACGCCACACCCTCTGCTTCTTATTTCCCCCTCTAAATTCAAAACATCTACTTTCTTACTAGGCAAAATTATGCACCTCCGCGATTGTTTGTTTTTTTTAACCCACGAACTATTATATAACGTGTTTCGTTCGCAGTCAATAGTTTTACGCAATTTATTTTCTATTTTTGAAACAGATTCATAAGGATATGCGCAATAAAACTACACCCTATATGCACAATTATACCACAACACTAACACGAACTCAACGAACAAATTTTGCTAATTCATAGCCTCCTCTATAGATTTAATAGCGTCGTCTATACTCTCTATAGCGTTTTCCAAAGATTCAACAGAATTTTCTAAATCTTCGTGCCGCTGTGACGACTCAAGGTTTTCTGGAATATTATCAAGACACTCCTGTTCCTTGTCAAGAATTCTTTCGACGTCTGATACGACCGATGATAGCGATTCAATTATCGAGCCCAACAACAATCTTCTCTGTTTGTTCATATTTCTCCTTTAGATTGAAATGTTTATTATAACAGTAATTATTTCTCCATCTGGAATAATTGACACATCTTTTGCTAATGCAATCAGATCTCGCAGAGATGTGTTTTCGCTTTTTTGCATTACAACATATTCCCTGTCTATTCTGATTGACACCGTTTTATCATGTTCTTCAATTTTTATAAACGTATCATCTCCATCAATTCCATCCTCTGTATCAAAATACTCACATAGTTCATCTATAAGATCAGAAATTTTAACAATGGCTTTGCGGTTCTTCAAATTATTCTCGATTGTCATTTACTCTACACTTCCTATCTTTACAGCAACATCACTAAAAGCTATTCCCATTTCTACATTTCCATTCGTTTTTGGGAAAAACTCAATGTTGTCTGATAATTTTAATATCATAGTAAACAATTTCGGATTAGAAATTTTTATTGACTTTCCTTCTGCGCCAATTCCACCTGATGTTATGAACGGCTCGTTAACCTCTTTTGTAATTTTTAACTCGTTAGCGTTGACCGTCTTTTTTATAATAGACTCAACTATTTCCATCTTTGACAGTTCTATAGGGTTGTTTAAATATATATTACCCTCTTCGTTTTCCTCGATCATTTTACAAAGATCAATAATATCCTGATCAAAATCATCATCATACTCGTCGTAAAGATAATTAAAACTACTCATTAAAACTTCCACCTCGTAATTTAGTTATAGTATTACATATCGCAATTGCCGCTGTCTCCATCTCATCCGTTGTATTCATGTCTGACACAGAAACTCTTATTGAGTTTCTTGCAACATTATCGCTAAAGCCCATAGCCTTTAGAACGTGACTAGGCTTTTGCTCGTGTGCCGTACAAGCAGAACCCGCAGATACACAGATTCCTTTAGAATCTAGCATTAATAGCAAAGTTTCTCCGTCCACGCCATCGAAATGAAGGTTGATTATTTTAGTTCCCATTCCGTTTATATGTGCTATGCTTAACAAATGTTTCGCTTCTAATTCGTTGAATAATACGTCTTTAAAGCGATTTATAAGCGATATTTCACGCTCTCGTATCATACCAAAGTCTCGTTTTATTGTAGCACACGCAGCTCCAAAAGCCACTATGCCCGCCACGTTTTCAGTACCGGCTCTGTATCCGAACTCCTGATGCTCTCCGCCTGCTATTAACGGGGTTAATAATGATTTATCCTTCACAAACAGAGCACCAGTGCCTTTAAACCCATGAATTTTGTGTGCCGAGAACGACGCCATATCACATCCGATTTTTTTCATATCAAGTTTTTCTGATCCGAGAGCTTGGACACAATCTGTGTGAAAAATAACAGGAGTACCGCACTGTCTCGCTTTTCTGATAGTTTCTTCGACAGGAAGATTTTCTCCTGTTTCGTTATTTGTGTACATCATCGAGATGAGCGTTGGGTTGAGTGGAGCACACAGTGCGTTATGTTTTCTTTTATAACATTTGGCGCAGTTTCTTAATTCAAGTCCTATAAAATCAGGAGTCACGTCCATTATTCTAAACCTTACCGACTTATCTCCGCTCGCCTTTAAGACAGACTCGTGCTCGTATCCTGATGTATATGTTTTCCTTCGACGTACCGTGAACACAAGATTGTTTGCCTCACTTCCGCCTGATGTAAAAATTATTTGTTCGGGATCTGCGTTTATTAACTCGGCGACCTGCTCTCTTGCTTTATCAATCGCTTTTGCGGATGTTTTTCCAAAAGAATAGGTGGCTCCCGCGTTTCCGTAGTTGCCCGTTAAATATGGCGTTGCTGCTTTTAGCACCTCTGTGCTCGCAGCAGTCGTGGCTGCGTTGTCTAAGTATATCATTTATAACCCCCTTTTGACCACAAGGCTGCGGTTCCGGTTAGCATATACGATGGGAGGCATTCTTTTATTAAAAAGCCACCTCCATACAAGGTGGGAGTTCCTGTGTTATTATAATAACTCTTGTATACCCATGTAATATCCAATCCAGTGGATTCGTTTATACATTTTTCTATCATTTGAACGAATCGTTTGTCGCATTCTAGTTTTTCAAATTCGCTTATTTCGTAAACCACGAATTCAGACACTGCTTTTTTCCACAATATCCCCTTTTTAGCTAACAGCAAATGCTGTATGATCATCCATATCGGAAGTGTTGAGTCATTTAAGTACCACGCTATCTTACATTCCGACGTCTTCCATTTGTCTTTAAAGATATAGTTGAGTTCCTCTTCAACTTCATTTACTAGCGTTTCTGTATAATCTGTGTTGTTAGCTTTTATACGCATTAGTTCGTCAAATACGACCTCCTCCATATGAGGGTTTAGCGTCTTGGCTTTGATAGCCGCCTGTGCTTTTTCTGCTTTGCTTGTTTCAAACTCATATTCATTTCTTCTGGCTGCTTTGCTTATCGAAGAACCCATAGCTACTGCACCCGCTCCCAGCAACATAAATATTCCTAACATATTTGAGACTCCTTACTAAGATGATTTTTTTTTGACTTTACTAAAATTATAGCATATTTTTGGGTGGAAATAAAGCATTTTTATACAATTTCGCAAATCAATCTGTTATGTAATACTCCGACGACTTTCTTGCGAGCATCTTCGTCAGTCTTTACTTCTTCTACCGAGAGTGCTATCACCGCAGCTATCTCTGCTCCCTTCCAATCGTCCTTTTCGACACAGGCATTATACACCTTATCGCAGATTCCTAAAACTGTTTCTCTTAATGTTGTTTTCTCCATTTAAAATCTCCTTGAATTAACCTTGATTGTCTATGTAAACACCGTTAGGTGTGATTTTTAACTATTCTTTGTTGTAGCATTAATAGCACAGTGTGTGTCGTTACAGATCCGCATCAACACTAATATTTTGCGGTGTAGTAAATTCCAACATAACACTGTCGCTTTTATTTCTGGCATAATTATCCTGTGCTGTGCAAATGTTCCCAAACGTATTCTGAAAACTTATCCCAGTTGAGTTTCAGTTGATAATAAATATCTATCTTTGTTTCTCCATTACCCATCAAGTCTGTGACGAGCACTTCGTACTCAAATTTCGACCAGAAATAATACATTGCTTCTCGTCTGAGTTTGTCTTGAAAGATATCGTAATCCCTCTCTTTTATTAATTTTGCTACAGACTCAAGAAACCCGCTATGCTGAAACACATTAATCTCTTTCATTTGTCTCTGATTGCTAGAGTACCATATTACATTCCACTCTAGGTCTGAAATCTTGTTTGATTTTTTACTCACAATCTAATTAGCTCCTTTCTCACAATCGTTTCAAAATAACGTTTGGTTGTATTTAGCTAAAATTAGTTGTTGCTAATAGTTATGGTTTCTGTAGTTATGTTGAGATTGAGAAACTCATCGTACTTGTACTTTCCGATAACCCAGCTTATAACCTCCTTGCCACCCATAATCATATCAATAGCATTCTCACTAAGCATCTCGCTATCGGTTTCTGCTATAGCAATCATCTCACTATCATTCTTATTTCTTATCCGTACTACATCTCCCTTGCAAATTTTCTCATTACAAGGTACGTTAAATGTATATCTCTTCTTGGATGGATCTTGTAAAAATCTTACCTGTACTATATTACTCATTTCTTTTTCCCTTCTGTTTCTAAACACATTTCTGATCGTCTCAGTACGCTCTATCCTTTCTTCTATGGTTAGTTTACTCATTCGAACTACCTCGACATATTCTATTAGAGAATATTTGCCAAGCAATCTTGATTTCGTACTCACAATCGGTGTTGAACTCATCTTCGTCTTCTGCATTAGTCATTAGATATTTAATAATGGTGGATACATCGCCGTCATAGATATTTGGTTTGCACATCCACTGAATCGAGATTTCTTTACCCATTTTTAAACTCCTTGTTTTTAATCTCAATAACCTCGTCAAGCCCCAGTTCTTTCTTTAAAAGTTTGAGCAACAACTCTCTGTCCTTTTCGGAAATCTCAAATCCTTCCATTTCAGTAGAAACTATTGCGTTGTTTAACGCTCTCTCTATGTCTATTTCTGGAGCAGCCTTTATTCTGTCTATAATTTTTTCAGCACCTCTTATCTCTTTGAAGTCCCCCGTCTTACAAGTAAATCTAACGGAATGGTGTATATCGTCTAAAAGTTCTTTCCGTGATATAAGTCCGTCAATTCTTTTTATATAAGCCATTTATACCTCCTATGCACTATGCCTTTTGTTCCATTCATCAATAGCTTCCTGTTCTTCCGCAGAGACCGCATAATTGAATTTACGCCTTGCTTGTACAATTTCATTATGTCGCACCTCAAGAGTAACAAGACTCTTGTCGATAGAGTCTTTATTTCTTAAAAATAAAATATGGCATTTCCCATCGAGAACTCTGTCAATATATGAAGCCACACAGTTGTTCTGCTGAACCGCCTCATCTTTTATATCATCAACACTACGAGGATATATAAACATATAATTCTTATAAGACATCTCCAAGGATTCGTCAATTCTGTTTTTAAACAATTCTTCGGGAAACTTTTTCTTTAAACGATTGTAGTTTCTAGTTGCAATTTTAAATGTTGTTAAAAAATGTTTTGGATATTTGTCAAATTTATTGCTAATTGCATTCATCATTTTTGCATAATCCAGTAATTCTCTCATAATAAACTCAACATCATCAATCGCCTCAAATGTTACTAACTGATCTATGTACTGAAGTAATGGCTTTGCAGAATATCCCATTTGTTTGGTTAAAATATTAAAATTTGATTTTTCTTCGCTATTATATCTATAATGAGGGTAAAACAAGATGCTATACAGCTTTCGATTGTCCAAACTCATATAAGATAAATTTGAAACTAAAAGCATAGCATCTGGGTTTTGTTTATAGGATTCAACCACAAAATTAGAAAGTTTAAAATCTTTGTTAATACAAAGCTTGCGTAAAGCACAAGGTATATCCCCTATTCTGTATATAAACTGTGAGTCTACATTTTTTATTCCTGCCGAGAATATTTGCTCAAATCTTGAATATTTTGAAACTCGATTTAAGATAGTACCTATGTTATATATACAATACGTTTCTTTCCTTTTTACGAACTCAAGAAAATTTGCGTAATTTTCATCTGTACAAGACTGTTTAATTTGACTAAAACTAATGTCTCTAAGCTGATTCTGAAGTCCGTTAACTTCCTTTCCAGAAAAACCATATGACTTCTTCGTAGCAAAATCATATTTAACAGTTTTTCCGTCTTCAAAATCAAATATCAAAAAACTATTTTCTTTATAAACTTTCATTCTTTCACCTCAACTCTGCTCTAGTTGTCGCTAAAAATATATAAAAGTTGTAATACACGATCAAAAATTGCCCCTATAAAACTAACATTTTATCGTTTGTCAACTACTTCCTCTAAAATTCCACCTATCTCGGCTATTATTATGCCGAGAGCTAAAGGCAAGATATTCCCTACAACAAGTGCCACACAGCCACCAACTATCCGTATTACAGACTTTGATAAACTAATTATAAAATGTCCCTTACTGTTCATTTTACCTCCTTAATGACGTCATCGACAATTTTGTTGCACGTTTCTTCGCTTGAAATTACAATATCATAACCGATATGATATTCATTCAATTTGTCGAGAATTTCCTGTTTTATAAGAAATGCCTCTTGCTCGTTGTGTAGTCGCCCTTCATTTTCGTATGGGTGATTTCTTACTAAGAAGTAATTCTTGTTATTGTAAGAGTTAAAAATATTCAACACCGTGGCACAAAAATTTTCTCCAAGCTGTTTATCATACACCGCCGATAATATTAACGGAGAATCGACAACCATAACTTGCACTTTATCTTTTACTCTACCCATCTTAAACGACTGCTTGCCAAATATGTATTCTTGATGTCTAAAAACTTCGCTATCGTTTTCCCACACCTTGTCTTTGACAAACTCTGAAACATATTCAGCCGTTATTCCGTTCCTTTTTAGTTTAGCAGTAATATCCATTGCACAAGTGCTTTTCCCTGCTGAAGGTTCTCCGAATAAGTTAATTACTATTGTTTTCATTCTGTATCCTTTCTGTGTATTTATCGTCAAAATTCCTCTCTTGTGTTTTCCAAATACATAGGGCTGTTCGTACTCCAACCGCCAGTATCGCTTAATATTTCGTCTCTTGTCTTACGAAAATCATCTAAATGCTCTCTGAAATAGTTTATAGCATCATTCTCAGACTTAAACTCATTGTCATCTTCCCAAAAGAAAAATCTTTCGTTTGTTGCGAAAAATGAATTTGTATCTACACAATACGCAATTATCCAACTTGGAAAAACTTGTGAAAAATCTTCATTTTCGGCTAGTTCTATATACATCGTTTTCCCCCTTTTTATCTATTCTATAAAGGAATCATAAATGAGCAAGGAACAATGTTTCCCTTTAGCTGATGGGCATTCAACAATAATATCAAAGTTTATTTTCTCACAGATATGTGTAATATCTGTTACATTTTCAACAGTTATAGTGAGTTGCGCTTTTCTTTCGTCAAACCGCTTTATTTCAGGAGCATAATTTTTTAATATCGGGTATTCTCTTAGCACAGCGTCAGCGTCGTTCCATGGCTTTGCACTTCGGATCTCTATTCTCATAATCACCAACCCTCCTTTTAATAGTGTTCTTCTATATCATCGTCATACAAAAGCAAACAGTGTTCTGTTGAATCGACAATAATGTCGGTGTCTATTTTTTCACTAAGGCACATAAGATCAGCTACGCTCTCAACCTCTATAGCAACTGAGCCTCGTATATTATTTTCGTCCAAAAATCTGACATAAGGATTATAACTTTTTAATTCTGGGTATCTGTACAATATGGTTTCAGGCTCGTCATGGTAATGTACACTTTTAATCTCAATTCTCATAATCTTAAAATCCCTTTAACATTCCACTCACAAGGCGGAAGTTCGTTAAACAAATAAGAGCAAACATTACAAAACGGGCATTCGGTACAGTTTTGATTTGCAATTGCAGAATTTACAACTAACGTCTTAATAGATTTAAATGCATCCCCCACACTTGCCTTTAGAGAATATCTCTCGTATTTTTTGCAATTTGAGGGGTTGTCAAATTCTTTACCATCATAAGCAATATACTTTGTTGTCATATAACCGCCTCAATTCATTAAGTCGGACACGGCTTTATTCACCATATCTTTAATGGCTTTTGTTTTTATTAATCTCTCTGCTAGCTTGTCCGAAGTTTTCTCTATTATTTCGTCCTTATATTCTTTGATAAAAGTCTCAGAACACTCCTCTACCAGATTCTTTAATCTGTTTGTGTACTCCCATTCTGTTGGCTTTTTATTGCCGGTTAGCTGTTTCATAATATCTTGTCTTATACTGTTTACGATTTGCTGTGACGCTGTATCTACAATAGTTTTCTTTATCTTTTCGTCATCAATATTGATGCCAAATTGTAAAATATGTTCCATTTTTAAATCTCCTTTAATTTCCTAAGTTCAATATATCATCTTCCCTCCAATAGCAAGGGGGATGTTCGTTAAAACACGAATCACAAATTGACGTTAGTGGACATCTATCACAATTACCTAACGAAAAGATAACTTTAATAGAACTCTGTTCCGTCACAAGCAACATACACTTCTTTAGTTATCATAAAATTTCTCCTCTCACTATTTCATAATCATCGGGAATTTTGTAAAAAACCTTATCACAAGATTATCGTTAGTATAGATAATTGTTTTATATCCAAATTTGTCTTGAATTTTCTTGTTTATTCGTTTCTTTTTATGACTTTTACATATTACTACACTTTTTATTTCGTGTTCTTTATAGATAGAGGTTAATTGTCCTACAAAAGCCAATGTTTTTGCGTATAAGAGTGTATTCGGTTTCCTTCTGGGTGTGGATTTCGGCTCGCCACCACTGATAGGCTTTACATCCATTGAATTACTAATCGTTTTAATTAATTCACCAGATTCCTTGTTGTATATCTTTATTGATTCTATTTTGCTCATGTATAACCTCCTTGCGATAAAAGACTTGTTTTATTTTTACATAAATACATTTACATATAGGAAGATAGCTTTTTTAAAAAATTTCTTTGCTATCTGATCTAAAAGAATGTATAACGATTTTGTATCTGAATACTTGTCTTTTAAAAACTTTCCTTTTAGTTCATAGTAATCTTCTCTAAAAAGGTCTTTGTCATCATAAAACTTGCCATCCATTTCTGCATATTCCCCTAACTTTACGGAACAAGGTTTTATATTAAGATTGAAATCACCATCCCAATTTACATAAGCAGATACTACAGGAATCACAGGTAATCCGGGATTGTCCATGATAATCTGTATTAATTCTTCGTTTACACTCATTAGGTTGCCAACCTCCTCTCTTCATAAACAGGCATTTCTTTTATTTCCTTTTCAACAATTTCAAGAGCTATATTGAACATCACATCTTCATTTTCTAATTCAATTTTCTTGTGAGAGTTTATTACTCTAAGAATTTCATCCCGATCTATGTACTTAATTAGTTTCATTCGTGTTATGATCGTCCTTCCAATATAATTTCGTAAATTACATCATCATGATAATTTCCTTGTTTATCTCGAAGTGCGTCCTTGAGTATGTGTTTGCTACCATTATATCTCTTACAAAATTTATCATAGTGCTTTTCAACGGGATTTCCGCTAATCATACGCCATTCGATTCTATGTATTTTATAACTACGAATCAGTTTTCTAATTTCACGGTAAACGTCAATTCCTACCGTCTTGTTTCCTCTATCAAATGAAAATAGCCCAAAATTGTTAGCACAAGAAACGTACCAATCGACATGATATGTAAAATATCCTATCACTTTTTCATCTTTTACAATTGCGTACTGATACAAAGTACCGTCATCGTTATTTTCAAAATTCGGAGTATAAAACCCCAGCGTTCCGGTATATAAAAACATATCTTCGTTATAAATATAGTTTGAAATTTCACGCTGGATTTCTTCTTTGTATAATAAAGCTGGTTTTAACATTTTGTATCCTCGTCCATCTTTGCCCCGCAGTTAGGACAGTATTTAAAATTATGTTTTGCAGTATGTTTCCCGCAAAGCGAGCATACCACCATCCACAAAGTGTATTCTCCCCAGTACCCATGTCTTACAGGCTCGACATCAGCAGCGGGGAAGTTTACCAGTTCCTCTCTTAAATCGGCATTATCAAAAGAACAAGTACCTATTAACGGAGGAGAATTTTTACACCTATTTTCTTCATATTCCAAAAAAGAATTAGCATCTATGTATTTAGCCATTTGTTTCGCCTCCTATCAGCTCAGAATTATCGTAAATGTTGCCGATGACTTCAAGGTTATAGCTGGCATTAAAATCAGCTATCGTATTTTCAAAGCCTATGACAAACATTGCTGCATATTTATCAAAAAAGATTTTCCCGACTTCGGACGTTTCGGCATCACGAACAATATCTCCTTCAAAAATCTTCTTGCCGTTCTTGTCAGGCAACTCTATGTACTGACCTACGGTTTCGGGAATGACCAGAAAATGCTCAAAGCCGAGATATGAAACGGGATATGAAACCAGTCCAAGTTTTCCTGTAAGTATGTAGTGATACTCGCCCACTGGAACATAATAACCTTCGACCCACTCGCCATTATCCTTCCGTTTCCCATGAAATAAATTTTCTCTCATCGTTACCTCCTCTTTATTTAGTCAGCCGGCGGCTTTGGTAACGGCATCCAATGTGTTATTTTTATCTCACCATTCTCGGCGGTGCAAGGCAAGATTAAAGCGTTTACAGTTTTCTCTTCACCCTCTTCGCTGAAAGGATTTAAATGCCATATCTTTTGACGACTATCATACAATGCGGTTGCTACTACACGATATTCATATTCACTGCGTGGGTAAAGCATTGTTATCAAATATTCTTTCCATGTTCCAAAATTTTCGGGAAGTTTATCTTCCACACTTATCCAATCGCTCATATTTTCTCTCCTTATTCAAAATCAACAGCCTTAATTTTCGTGATGACTCTTCTGCCCACACGGTCAGTTAGTTCAACCGCAGGTCTACCGACCAGACCTTCCATCTTAGCCGTTCCTATTGTTGATGTCGGACTTGTCTTAACATAATCAACCGCCTGTTTTATTGTTCCTCTCATAATAACGGGAACAACATCAATATTAAAAGTACGAGCAATATCTTCTACAGCCTCTCTCTTTAGCCATATATTGACCGCAGGAAGATAAACATCAAAAAGAATAAACGAAACATCTGGTCTATATGTCCCTCCTCCGTTTATCTTTACGCCATACCCTTCACCAAACAAAATCACCGGCTGATCTTCAAACTTCTGTTCAAAGAGTTCTTCGTTAGAATTTCCACCAAACAATTCTACAAGTTTATTTGCAAGATGAGCTGGGATCTGTGCATTCTCAGTTCTACCTTGATATGTAATTTTATGTCCATCCCAAACAATCCCTATGTTTGTACCGTCTATTTTTTCAGTAAATACCCACTCGGAGTTTGCAAGATATTCAACGGTTTCGTTTCTGAATTTTCCCTCTATAAGTTTCTTTGAGCCGTCAGCAGCTCTTTCAAAAGGGGTTTCAATTTTTAAATACTTTGTCATATTTTTCTCCTTTTATTTTCTTGGATATTGTTTAACCTCTTGCGGTCTTACAATTATGTTTGGCACTTTTATTTTAGTTCAGAGTGCCAAAACTGAACTAACATTTAGAACGATTGAAAGGTGGATCTGGCGTTTCCTCGTTTAATTCTAATTAACACATTTAACTGCCCTGCTAAATGCCAAAATTTAGACCCCTTTCTGACGACATCGCTGCCGTTGGTTCAGGTAGTACCTGTAGCATAACACCAAAAGCCCCTGGCTGGCACAGTAGGATTTGAACCTACGCTATCAGAGTCAAAGTCTGATGTGTTTACCACTTCACTATGCGCCAATATAAGTGTGTGATGTAGCAAATCACACACTATCCCTAATAACCGTAAAAACTAGGGTGGTGCATTACGAATTATTTAGGCGATGCTACTACTCAATCGCTTAGATTTTGCACTCTCACTACCCACACAAAACGTGGCTTTTATGTTTTTGATATTACCCGTACTCTTTAACTTTCTAGGGTGAGAATAGGTTTGTACGAGTATAGAACCCTACTCAGATATTTCCGCATCTCTTATGCCGAGACCGTTTTTTATCCTTTCGTTTGGAGCAGATAACGGGGATCGAACCCGCAACTTCGGCTTGGGAAGCCAACATTTTACCATTAAACTATATCTACGTTGGTGTCGCTAATCGGACTTGAACCGATACGATATTGCTATCAGCAGATTTTGAGTCTGCCGTGTCTGCCATTCCACCATAGCGACATTTTGACGCTTTTGTTTCAATTCAGAGCGTCAACTGAACCAAAAATATTTTCAGGGGGAGCAGTGGGACTTGCACCCACGACACACAAATTACTCTAACTACTGAGTTACACTCCCATGTAGAGATGCCGTGTGAGGGACATCTCTTAAGTCGACAAAAGCATCATGCATAAATATGAGTGCTTAGTCAGTGTAGCAACTACTTGTCCTCCCGGACTGGTGAAGATGAAGGGATTTGAACCCTTGACTCGCAGGTTAAAAGCCTGCTGCTCTACCAACTGAGCTACATCTCCATTTTGGTGAGAAGAATTGGATTTCAACCAATATCCCTCGTTGCAATCAAGTGCATTTTTTATGCTATCTTCTCATAAAGCCTACCTCTCTACCGCAGTTTCAAGGCTGTCATATTCCCGCAGGAGATATAACTATTTAAAGGAGTTGGAACGGATACTCTCAACCTTACATTCATAGAATAGCTAGCCTATCTGCTTCTCGTGTAAGCTATCGCCTGCAGACGGCGGAATGTGAATATCCGCTGGTGCAAAGAGTGAGATTTGAACTCACACTGACTGGATTTTAAGTCCATTGCCTCTGCCGTTGGGCTACCTTTGCGTGTTGTATGTTTTTTTTGTTGTTTTTAAAACTCTATACGGAAAACATACAAACCCAGAGTTACCTTCATTTAAAGGCTTAAGGATAAGACTTGCTAATCAACAGGCGTGGATTTGCACCACGCATGACAATCTCGTTCCCATCATTTCTGATGCCTATTTACATAGGTTTGAATTGTCTTGCTCTGTATTCTCATGCCGTTTCCACAAGTAAACTTATTGCTGTCATTACAACAGCCATACTAGCGTCTACCTATTCCGCCACTGTTGATTATTATAAAAGCCGTCTTTTATTCCATAACAGTCATCGTAAATATGTCCCCAGTCTTCTCCTCCGATAAAATGTCGAATGCCACATTCACATTCGGCATTTTAAAACACGCTTTAGAAACATTCCCCTTATTGTCCATCATTTCTCTAAAGCATATAACCGTGTAGTGCTTATCTCCTTTGTGAGGAATGACTATGGCTGTATTACTTTCCAGAATGTGAAATGGGCAATTCGTTTCTTCTGTGTCTTTAATTCCGCAAACCTCACTATGTATGCAGTCTTCACACTTAATTTTCATAACGTTTACTCCTTAATAACAACTTTAATCAGTGATATTCACCTTAGTATATACAATACACGGCACAACATTCTGATTTTCGTCAACCCTGTATGATTTCTCACATTTATATGCATATATACATATAATCCGGGTCAAAAGCATCATCACCAACGCTTACATTTTCTATCCTTAAATAACAGCAATCTTTCACAACTTTCTCCTTATAATTCAGATAATTTTTTGTCTAACTCTGCAAGTTCTTTCTCGTAATAATCAATAAGCGTATCTAAGGCTTCTTGTTCAAGCTCAAGGCATTCAGTTCCTCTATAACGAATTTTGAATTCATCTGGATAAGATCTGTTCTTAAAGAAGTCTAAATAGTCTTCAACCTTTTCAATTCTCGCCATTATTTTTATAATCTCAGATGCTTTATCCCTGTTCATAATCTCTTATCAACCTTTCTTAAAAATTAAAAAACCTGTGTCTGTATTTATGAGTTCTTTTATATTCTTCAAGTTTATTAACATTTAAAAGTTTGTCCTCTAACTTCCATCTATCTTGGTCTGAAGAAAAATCCTCTTTAATTTCATCTTCGAGATAGACTATTAGTCTCCAATTCGTATCACGCATTATTTTTGAGATTTTATAATAAGTACCACCCTCTATGTTATCTGTATCATTATTTATAAAAATCATTCCACCCTCTATTATTCCCATACTTTCAATGGAGCTGATACAACATTCACATTCTGTTATTTTCTTATCAGATCTAAGGACATAGCGTTTCTCGTCAGCAACAATAGTTGCTGTAGTATGGTTTCCCCAACATCCCAGTCTTTTTGTATCTTCCATCTTTTTGAGAATGTACGTTGTCTGAATATAATGGTCATAAATAAATTCTCCTATAAAACTTAATTTTTACATTCTAATACTAAATGTATATACTTTCCGATATAACTGTTAAGTTCCTCGGCTAAGTTGTGTCCGCCAATAGCAAATCGTTTGCAATAATATCCGGTAATTGTCCATTCGGAATATCCCTCATATCCTATATCGCTGTAGACATCTCCGTAAAGATTTGCAACAACAGTCCCGACAGCTTCATCAAAAGAACACTCACGATTTGTTGCGTACATTCTCATAGAAACATTTGGTATAAAATCACGCCTGCCACCAAGTGAGTCATCTTCATAATAATCAGTACCATTGAAAAAATCACCGATACTTTCTTGTATGCTTTTTGCCCAAAAAGCCGAAGCATTTTTATCATCTTTTACAGCAATAAGCCCGTCGTGGTCATGGCATAACCACCCTTGCAAATGCAATTCATTCATAAATCATCCTCCTCTTTTTCAACCATGTTCTTAATTTCTTCGATTGTTATGTTGTTTATTGAATGGCATCTTTACCATCTCTGGCATAATGACTTCTATGTTAGAATACTCCCCAATGACATTAACAGAATTTGTATCCCCTCGACCAACAGCAATGGCTTTTCCATAATCAATAGCATCGTCTCTCTGTAACGCATTGAAATTATTTTTCATGATATTAGAATATCCATACTTAATAAAAAATCCAGTACCTCCATGATTATTGCCAATCCCGAAAGTTTCTATATCATATATCGGTTCAGCACAATTCCTCCAAAATTTTCCGTTAAAATAAACAAAATGCTTTGAACAGTTATTCAACATTTGTTTTACTTCTTCTTTGTCTTCTTTTATTACGATGGATTTTTCCGTAAACTCATCATTTTTATATATATTATAATTTTTTGTACACTGTCTTTCAAGATAGTTAATTATATAACTTTCATTCTCAAAAATCGTGCTGATTGCGGCACCATGTGTAATTCGAATAGGAATGTAAAGCTTTCCTTTATAAGTTCTGATTTCTTCTGCAAACATACGGTATTCACACTTTTCACTTTTATAATCTTCATAAGAAGTCATACCATCTTGCACGTCTTGCAGGTCATGTATAATAAATGCAACAGGAAAAATATCCGAAGATAACTCTGTTATATTTACTTTTAATATATCTTTTATTTGCCTTTCCCTTAATTTTTTATGCCTATTTGTAGGCAAAAACTTTTGATTATAGCAATAAGCAATTTTCAGTTCCATTATTTTTTTTCTCCTTTCAAGCACAATGCTTTCCGTGTGTTTCTGTTTCCTATGTCTAATGACACCTCAAAAAATCCTTATTACCTAACCAGTCAATAGAAAATTCATAAAATTTCCCATCTTTATAAGCAAAATATTCACCGTTTACGCACTTTGTTTTGCAGCCATCGGCTTCAAGGTTTTTCTGTATTCTGTTATCATCATAATCTTGTTCCTTTCAAAATGCGGATGGGGAAATCCCCATCCGATCACTTATATTTTCCGTTCTGTATGTTCTTCATAAACTGCCGTTGTGACAGTTCTCCTGTGCTGACTTTCCAAGAACCTTCCTCATTCATGCTTCCAATGAAACTTAACTTTTATGTTACTCATAAGAATGCCTCCTTGGTTAGTGTTCGTTGAAAACCACTTGTTCCCCGTGCTTTGCCGTCCAGCACCCTCCATCTGTGATTGCGCACTCCGTGCAGTTCCCGCCGCACGGTTTCGCATTTTCACGGGCTGTAGTCGTACCGTCCCTGTAACGGACATGAGCTTCCGGCAGGTTATATGGATTAACCATTTTCATGCCGCGCCAGCCGCTGAAAATGATGTGTAGGTTTTTGGGAATGGTGCCACCAAAATCAAGATGGTCATTAACAAGATTATACTTTTTTGTGAAACACAGCATTTCGCAATGCGGATTACGTTCTGCAATTTCAATCATGTGCGCGAAGTATACATTATCTGGAATATCCCCGGAAATATGATATCTAAAAAATCGAGACATCATAATTGACGCCTCGACTTCTCTCCAATATGTATCCGAATCATGGGTCAGCAAATCGTAATTATGCTGGTATGCCTGATGCACCGAAGGTCTTATCCGTTCTAACCGTTTGGCGTAGCACTTCTTACTGCACTCGCAATCTTGGAGGCAAGTAACACCAGCCGGCAATGAGACGCTCGGGATTGCTCCCATTTTTGAATTTCCGCTGCTTATCTTTACGTTCATTATACCACCCTCACAATCTGCTCGTAGAGCATAATGAACTTATCTAAAATTTGTTCGTTATTATGGTAGTGCCCGAAAAACCACTTAGAAAACTTAACTTTTTCTGCCACAGCATTAAAATACGAAGTAAGTTTGTCCGGCTTATACGTTCCGTGCGAAAACAGCGAAGCAATTTGCTGCGGACAACAATGCGTGATTATAAAATCGACTTTATTGTCGTTCTTATCGAGAGTGTCAAGTCCAAACTGCATTTCTTCTTCGGTCGGAAGTTCCCGTTCCCACCACGAGATATGGTTAATTCGCAACATTTCCCCGCGTTTTGTACGCTTGTTATAATCTTCAATGAGTTCTCTTTTGGACTTATAATCTTTCAAATCCAAAATTCCATCGTCTATATCGTGACTGCTTGCTCCGCCGAAAGCAAATATCTTCTTGTTGCAAATGGTGAACACATATCCTCGCATTAGATGATAGATATTTTCACGAATTTTATGAGCCTTGCCTCTGTGAAAATCAACAACTTCAAATTCATCGCCATACAACCTGTCGAAATTCTCGTGATTTCCGTCAACAAAAAGGATCGTGAAGCTCTTTTCTTCGAGCCACTTGAGCCAATAACGCTCTGTTCTGTCATCGTGCCAAATACCAAAGTCGCCGCAAACGATTACAAAATCATCTCTTGTCATTTCTTTTTGCTCCGGAAAGCAATTTGTAGAAAACTTGCTCCAATCTGCGTGACAATCGCCTGCCACATAAATCATTTAAGTACCCTCGCTCTCTTGATTCATAAATGGTCTTACCGTTTCATTAAGTTTTGCCTCATCAAAATAATAGTCCACAGTTTATCAAATACCTCTTTGTTGTTGCGCGGGCGAGGATTTGCACCTCGCATACCACCGTTCTTGCCAGCACACTCTTACGTTATTGGCTCCTTCGCCATTGAAACGCAGGTGGAGTCGAACCACTGCGGCGGCTAATGAGTGTTTAGCGTCTACCTATTCCGCCACCGCGCAAACGTAGCACAAGTCACAAATAGCCCTATTGCTTCCTGATCATATAGCATAATACCATCACTACAAACCACTATCTTCAAGCCACTTATTATCAATGACACAGAAACCCAATATCAGTCCGCCTATAAGTAATATCCAAAAAATCCAGAAAACTATTATCTGCCATTCGAACTCAAGGCTTCTGATTGTATCTTCAATATTCTTATCATAATAAAAGTGAACATTAGAAATTGTATTATCTTTAAGTACAGCGTATAGTGTTCCTTTACATTCGGCAGGAGCAGCATAATACACATATCTTATATCTCCTAATGAATGCCACCAACCACCATCTATATATATCGTTTTTATTTCTTTTTCACTTGGTAAGTGAATTGTACCATAAGGAAACTCAACGCCAATAAAATCAATCTTTGTAGAACTTTTTGATTCTTGGCTAACATAATCCCAAGTATAATATTCTTCTGTTTCCGTATATGTTTCGGTTTTGCCTTTTGAGTTGGTTCTTGTTTTTGTTACCGTTCTTGTATGTCTTGTATATTTCTCTTTGACTTTCTTTATGTAGGAAAATTCTCCCTCAATTTCATTACAAGAAACTGTATCAATAGCTTTAAGTTCACCATATACGAAAGCATTACCTATATTTGTTCTCATGCCGTGTTGAAATACATCTTTGTTATTGTCTATCTGCAACGCTGTGTTGTATTCCTGATAATCATTCATTAAAGAATTACTTATTCCGGATGAAATCATAAAACCAAACACAAACATTACAGCAATAATGACAATACTAAAGAGGACTTCACGCTTGGTTACTAACCTCTTATCCATAGGTTAATCTCCGAAAAGATTTGTTGGTGCATCTTCTGATACGCCATAATTTAAGTATGAATATTCAATTACCTCATAGCCGAGCATATCAAGAATATTACTATTCGGAAATTGCCTTACATACTGATTATAAGATTTAACAAACTTATTAAAATTACTTCGATAATTTGCAATCAAATTCTCTGTTGTTGTAAGTTCCGACATCAATTCTTTGTAGTTTTCATTGCTTTTTAATTCTGGATAAGCCTCTGCGACTGCGTTAATCATAGTCTGAATCTCGTTTACAGAATTATCAGACAATGCGCCTCTTGCTTCGACGACAGCCATTAGGGTTTCGTGTTCGTGCTTATCGTACTGTTTAACACAATCAACAAGGTTAGGTATAAGGTCTGCTCTACGCTTTTCCTGAACCTTAATGTCAGACTGTGCCGTACTGATTTGTTCCTCATAAGAAATCGCCTTGTTTTTAACGTTATTGAAACCGAATACAAACATCATTGAAACGGCAACAATAATAGCAAGAATAATTGCTGTTAATTTCAAACTGAATTTACTTTTTTCTTTAGCCATTTTTAATCCTCCTGACTTAAAAATTAAGATAAATTGCTTTCTGATTGATGAACGCCTCGTTTAATCGACATCATCAAATCGGTAATTTCGCCAATCGAACACAACTCTACCACAAGGGCAGGAATGCGACTTGTGCAAAAGCGTTTCGTCACCGTCATAAACGATGACAGAATTGCAGTCGATACGATTTTTGAGTTCCTCTGTCCTGTTTTTTACAATGTCCATTGCATATGCTATCGCCTCGTCATAGGTTGGAAACCATTCTTCTGAAGCCCCATATGCAATTGGACTTGTTCCGCCATCTTCAAACACAATATACCCACTTGGGTTTTGTATATATTTGTTCATGTTCATCACCCTCTAATAAAACTAATCTTTAGTAGTGTTATATTGTGCCAGAAAATTCTCCTGTTACAACTTTTTCTCCTACCGTGTCTTGATATAATCGAATATATCTGTGCTTCTACTGAGTCGAGAAGGTCGCTGTAAACCGAGCCATAGAGCCCGATCATATCTTCCGCATCTCGCTCGTTGTCTTCGGGACGTCGCAAACCTTATCAAATTTCCTTGCGATTTTCGGTGAAACTCTGTCGTGATTCCCCTTAATCAGAACTTTGTGTCCTGAAAGGCTATTAATGATTTCGAGTGTTTTCTCTTCTCTATGCCAGCTAAAATCACCAAGCACATACACCGTATCCTCGCCCGACACTACATCATTCCATCGGTCAATGAGAGCCTCGTCCGTTTCGTCTGCCGTACTAAACGGGCGATTATCATATTGGATGATGTTCTGATGAACAAAATGGGTATTTGAAATGTAAAAATTCATTTCGTCACTTCATTCTCAATTATCTCACGAACCATTTAAGCAGCGCTCCATTGTTTATTTAATGCCCCTTTGTATTACTAAAAATTAACGAATCCACTGTCAACTGTTTAGCCTCATCAATTGAGTAACCCTTCTTAACCCAATCAGACAACCGTGTGGCTATAGAGGGTAAACTACATCCGATTTCCGCTGCCAAGGCTACGAAACTAAGTCCCATATCATCAATTAGCCGTTTAGTCAATTCTTGCTCAGTCATTACTTCAATTTCTTCGATAAAAGTCATTTTTCTTCCATTCAATCATCTTATAATAATCAACCTTTTCAGCAAAACACAATCTACCATACAAAAAACCATGGTCAATATCTTTATTGACAATCACAAGACAGAAAACACGACCTCTTACATTACTTTCTATCGGCGGAATGAACTCAATTACGCTACTATTATTGAAACATATTCGTCCTACACCAGAAGTAAAAACAACACTTTGAACATCGTTTGCGTATTCTTGAACCCTTTTCATTAAACCCTCAATTTCTGCTCTACGACATGGGCAAATCCCAACTTTGTATCTCGGAAGTTCTTCGCAAATATTAGCAGCATATTTCAATGCGGATTCAGATAGATATATCATTTTATTCCACCTCAATATCAGGTAATAAGACATAATCATTAAATTCTCTACCACCAGCGATTATTGTCCTAAATGTTTGCATTAAATTTATCCCTTTAATTTATGCATTGCAACTGCCTCGTTCGGCTGTTTGTCGCCGGAGAAAAAGGGAGTTAACGCATCTGCCACATTTGTAATCATGTTGTTAGCCACATCCCAAATCGTAAATGTCGTCGTCAATCAATGCATTAACCTGTTCTGCGGTCGTGTCGCATAAACAGAGAACGGCGTCAATAATCCGTTTATGTACTTCCTCAATACTTGTCGGTTCATTATCTGTTCGCTCCCACGGATAGGTGGGCGTATAATAAAAGTAGTATTCGCCTTCGCCATTATCTCCATATGTTAATGAGTCCGTGTCATCGCAAAAAGTGAACATATCGGCAAGATTATCAAAAGGCTCGCCATAAAGATAGTCATCAATATCAAACTTGTCTTCCTGAATATCTTCATCCGGTAACTGTGTTTTCATAAACTGAACACATTTTTGTGTGCTTAAAAAGGGTAATAATTCATTTGTGCGGACACCTACACCCTGACACATCCAATAAGACATACTCATCTTCAATACCTCGTTTCTTTCTATTCATTTAACCATTCGAACATTCCCAACTCCTTCATCCGTTCTAAGTTTAAGGCAATCTTATTAATCTTGGCTATGTCCTTCAAGTCTTTGACATTGTAATCTTTTAAAGACATGGCACCTACTAAATAGTTGTCATCTTTTATGAGACGAATAACAGAAACCCCGTAAAGTTTTGATAATTCATCTACCATACTGGCTAACAAAGGAGATTTACCGTTTTCTATATTTATAACCTCTTCTTCTTCAATTCCAAGATATTCTGCGATGTTCGAGGTTGTGAGCTCGCTCTTAGTTCGCAATTGTGTAAGCCGATTGATTAATTCTTTTTGTTGTTCACTCATAGTAAATCCACAGCCTCCTCGTAATCTTCGTTATGTGGGTTGTTCCAAATCAGTGCTCTTAATGAATAAGAGTCGTCTGTTGGGTATTCAATCAAAACTCTTGGTCTCGAAAGCACATCTTTTGCCTTAAGTCTATCGCTATCAGCTATGTATTCAACATCTATGCCGGGGTAATCCGGATCGGGGCTCTCTGTCGCAACGAGCCAGCCATTCTTCACTCTCACCGTTAAAGCAGTTCCCATTTTCCTCCTTTATCTGTCAAACCAATAATCTCCGCATATTGTATTGGCATCCACTTTGCGTATATCCAAGTTACTTCCTGGGCTCCCGTCGAAATATTCGTTACAAATTCTATCTGCGTCTTCTTTTGAAATGTCTTCTAAGTATCTCACGTTCTCGTCGAGAAAATCCCATAGTTTATTTTCGTTCTTCTTTTTAGTGAGCGTATCTATGTTAATATACACCCAGACCCATTCGGCTATGCGGTAATCTTTTTCGTTCGCACTGCTCTCGTCGTTACAGTATACGTTCCCACTCATATGAATCGTCTTGCTACCGTCTATTTCTTCTACGGAGTAAAAATATCTGTCCATCTCTTTCTCCTTTCTATGGCATGATATAAAAGCGAGTATGTCCTCGTCGTTCCGCTCCGCAGCTTGAGTCAAGCTGCATTGTAAATTCCAACATCTATGTATTCCTCTGGCTTTACAAATATTTAACGACTCTCTATATTCTGTGCTTGTCAATAACTACCACCATCTTTTTTGATGACCTTTTCGATCCCAAGCCAGACTTCTAAAGTCTGGCAAGGATGGAAAAGTCAGCGAAAAACTTAAAGTGTGTGTGTGTGTCACAACCAACCATCGCCTTACCTCCACTAAATCAGCGAGAGGCGACATTTCTGTCAATTTGCATAGTGGTATCTGATTAATTAACTGTTCTTAAATCCGTCTTTATTCCATCTACTATATTAAATCCTGTTTTTTCTGAAACATATGATACTATTCTTGTGATAGCATCACCTTCTATCATCTTGTAATAATTGAGTTTTCCTTCTAGAACCTTTACGTCGTGATAGCTCCAGTCTTTGTTATTCTTTTTGTCCATTGCATAAGTACGGAGCATTGTCTGGAAGTGTTTCTTTTCTCTCCACCCAACGGTGATCTGGTTGTCCTTGTTTAGCATAACTCCTAAATTCCAATTGCTTCCTGACGACGAACCGTATCTTGTCTTTTTCTCATTCAGACTGAACGGAGCGGAAAACTCTGAGAAAACGCTTTTGATTCTTTCTTGTACTTTGTTTATTTCAAAATCCCATCTTGATGATATTAGCATATCATCTGCATATCTTGTGTACACAAATATGCTTTCTTCGTTGTGAAGCGAATTGAATAGCTTGTAATCAATCGGTATCATCATAATATTAGTAATCATAGGAGATATCGGAGTTCCTTGAGGGAGACCTCCGTGAAGGAAACATAATGAAATTGCTGTATTAAATAATTCCCGTCCCTCTGCGTCTTTCATAACCTCACAAAACGGATATATCATCGAAAACATTTTGGTTACAAATTCCGGGGTTGTGCTCCCAAAGAAATTATGTAGGTCGAACTTTCCGAACCACTTTGACTCATTCTTTTGATGCCTCTTTATGGCTGTCAATATACCTCTTTGCTTAATATACGCGTGTGCGGATGTGTGATACATTGCGTGAAAATCTTGCTCGAAGATATCTTTCAGCTCATTCAGCGCTTCTTTTAATGAATCTATCGGTGCGTCAATCTGACGCAAACCACCAGTTCTTTTTGGTATCTTGAAACTGTAGTAAAGCTGTTCTCTGGGAACGGTTCTCAACTCGGCAGTCTTTTCGTTGAAATCTCTTAGTTTAGACTTTAGATATGAAATCGGTGTTTTGTTTCTAAGTTCGCTACTTATACTTTCAACCTCGAATACTCTGGTATTTGCCGTTGTGTTGTAATATACTGTCTGAAAGACACTATCTTCAGGCGAGAAGAGTAGGTCTTCGAGAGACATCTGCTTGTGTCTCGGACTCTGTAATGTTACTATGTAATACATAAAAATCTCCTTTTGTTAGTTCAAACTATTGATGGTTGCGTGCAGCGGGAGGTGTGAATTCTGGATTGGGATTACAGGTGGGTCGTTTCTCGCTTTTGCCCTGTTTATTTCCTTTCTTCGTGTGTCTCCGCTCTGTTTGGGGTGGCTAAAGTACCACTGGTGCTTGACTGTCTTGGAGGATGGCGCTTTTGATGTTGTAGTAGTTCGTGATTTGCATCAGCCGTTTGAACCCCGACGGCGTTGTCATGCTGGATCATCCTGTCTTCATCCTATCAAGTTGTTACTCCCATTAAAACAACGGGGAGTCCCTAATGGGTATGCTTTGAACTAATGTATCTGTTATATAGCTATCGTCTCAAAAGAGAATGCGTCTGCTATTATAATTTTCTTTAAATTTCCGTCTTTTACGAAGTTTATAAAGTTTGCAACCCCGTAGGCACAAATAATTCGTATCGTTGGACACACTGACAATGCGATGTTGCACGCAGATACTGGAGTTGCTTCCTTTGCTTCGTCGTGCGTGAAATTTGTTGTCTCAATATAATCTTTCTTGGCTTTCAAGTCAGTCCACTTGACTGCGTAGTGCTGAGCGTCTAAAAGCCTTGTTCTGAAGTCAAACAATGCTTTTATGTTTATGTTGTACATACTCTTCTGTGCAATTTCACGCCTTAATTCTATTGTGTCAACACACAGAAAAATATATCCAGCAAGCGTTTCGCCACGCCAGCCATTGTCCTTTGTCCTTATTGTCGTAGATAATGTTGGATTTATTTCGGACAGATATTCTTTAACGGCTTCTGTTTTCTTCTTTCCGATATCACGCTCTCTAAACATCTGATTTGCGATGTTGTGCCTTTCTACAATATCGAAATCCCATAGAATGAAGTTTTCGAAACCAAATCTGGCTAAGTTTTCCGCTACGGTCGAACCAACTGAGCCACATCCTATTATATTAATAGGAATGGTATTGTCCGGTTTAAAAAAATCATAACTCTTCGTTAAATCCATTTATCGCGCTTCCTTTTCATCCTCTTGAGTACATTTCGACTTTCTCTGGGTCTGGTTTTAATTCTGGCGTCTTTTCAATACGTCTTTTAGCCGCCTCAACAAAGTCATTTATCTTTGCGTTGTTCTCCCAAATGATTTTTATATCATTTTTCTCATATATAGTATTATCCTCCACGTCGAAAATTCTTGCATAAATTTCTCCCTTCTTATTTAAGATTAAAAATAAGTAAAAATCATTTGAAGACAGGTTGTTTACCGTGTCTTCTTGATGTCTCAAGTCAACTCCACTGGGTGACACTCCCATGTTTACATGACTGTGACCGTGCATTCTCAGCGCATTGAAACTTTCGTCATCCAAAGATAGCAGCCATGTTTCGTACTTTTCTTGGTCTGTGCTTACTGTTACAGACGTTACAACCTGTGGATATACTAGTATGTCGTATATCTCGTACTTTCCTTTTTCCAGCTTCCTTGCGAGTCCATGCCATGCTATCTCTGTTGGCACCGAGTTTACAAGTGCCGACATTTTCTCCCTTGCCTCCATGGTTATTACAACCACGGCTTTGTCTTTTGTCGTTTCTGGATACGTTGATGGATCAAAAGCCATTTTGGAGAGCTTGTTTTCGAGCTCCCTTTTTATCTTTGATTTATATTCAGAAGTTCTGAACAATCTTCTACTCATCTTTTTCTCCTTCCTTAACTATATCATAAAAGTCATTTATGGTAATGCTAGAGCCATCAGGCATTTCGACACATTTTGTTACTGTGGCTCTATTAACGAGGTCTAACACAAACTTGGAAATTACTGCCCCATCCATAAAATTGATATTTCCCGTGGCGGCTCTTGCGAGTTCAAGAGCTGTGATGTAATCTCCGCTTCTGATTGCCTCATTAATTTGGGGCGTAAAGCCGCCTAAACAGCGATAAAATTTGTGATGGGGATTGATTATCCTATCTCCATCACCTCTGTATATATCATCTAAGACCTTTAGTTCGTGAGTATTAAATTTAAAATACGACCGGGCTTTAATCTTTGCCGCATGATTTAAGAATATTTCTTCTATGACTATCCTCATGTCAGGACACCCTCTAAGTGCTTCATTAAGAGCCGACCCCTCACATCCGAGTGCCGTTCGAAGCATATCTTCATCGTAATTATCGTAATACGAATCTATTGATATCTCATAATCGTAGCCGACTTTTTTAGCCCTAATACGGTCTATATTCTTAATCATATAGTCTTCTATGTCGGTTGCCTCACGAATTTGGGCTAACTGCAACTGGTTGTATATCGCTTCGGCTTCAGATATTCTTTTTAGGTAATCCTCTAACACCTTCTGCGCTGAAAGAAAATTAACATTAAGTCTCTCTAATTCTAGCCGTAATGCCTCTTTCTTCTGCGCTATTCCCTTGCCGTAAAATCCTCCAAACATCTTTTTAATTCCTTCAATCTGAGACTCCTTGCTTAATAAATTCTCCGTTAAGAGTCTCTTGTATTCAGAAGCTCCATTTTTGGATGTGAGTGTTTTTAGAAAACAAAGTTCATAGTCTGACAGCTTGGATTCATTTTCAAAATACCATGGCAACATTATCGGAATTGCTGACTGTATATGATGATAGATTTTTAAATCCATTGTGCCTCGTGGCGGCGCATACAGACACACCACTGAAACTCTTTTAGTCACATTTGCGAAAAGGTCTGCTTTTCCTGCAAAAAATGTGCTAAATTTTCGAACATTCGTGTATCCTTGAGGAAAAACACTTGTTGTCGTTGTTAGTATTATAAGCAATGTGTCTTCTTTAATTTCACCGCACGTTTCGTCAAGTAAAGGCGCGTCTGATCCGTTACAGATCTCACATTTGAAATTATTTATCGTTCTATCACGCAATAACATTTCTAGCGTGTATTCAAAAGACTTGTCTATTCCGATGACGTTTGGCGATTCGGTAACATCAAGGGTAAGCGGAATATCCTCGATGTTTATTGCGTCTGGAAACATATAAAACCACCTTTCTACTTCTATTGCGTTTATTCCGTTATGTAAACTATTGGATTCTTCAGGATGTCACTGGAGTCGGCTGGGCGACCTTGGTCATCAGAGACATCTGTGGGGCTTAAATCGATTTGACTTTGCCTCGTAGGGAATTAGTTGCTCCTTTCTTAGCGGTTCCTTGATACGATTTTTGTATTTCTTCGTGTGGTTGGGCTGTTGAACGTTTCTGAAGAGTTATTTATTTATTCCTGCATCACGCTGCGGCGCCTCCTCGCGGCTGGTTCATCCTATCAAGTTGTTACTCCCATTAAAACAACGGGGAGTCCCTAATGGGTATGCTCTACATAACAGTGCTTGTCTTTCCAAGCTGTCGTTTTTTTTTTTTGCAAGCCGCGTATGCGGCTGTCAATTACGCGTTATCTGCTTTCACGATTGCTGTGAGGTAACACGACTCTGATATTCCGAAGTCGTTGAACGACTTGTCAATGTCTCCGGGTCTTAGAGGAGAACCGTCCAAGTGCACTGTGGTTGCCGCGTAATTTATCTGAGCGTCGTCCAGCACTTCTCTGATTGTCTTGCTTTCATTGACAATTTCTGTCTTTCTGTTTGTGTTGCTTGAGATAATTATTTTTATCATATCAATTCTCCTTACTTTTACGCTAATTCGATACTACCTATTAAGTTGTTTCTCTCGTTTGTGATTTCGTCTACGACCGATGCTATTTTTGCTTCGATCTTTTCGACGTTAGCTACCGTCGTATAAAACCTATCGCATATAAATTCTTTTGTGCCACTGGCGTCAAGATTTCTCGGTATGCCTGACACTGGAATAGATATGAGAGCGTATCCCGCCTCGTCTCTTGTCTTCGAGTCGAATATTACTGAATACGGTGTGATTTCTCCTGCGTTCTCTCTGACAGAAACAGCGAATTCTGCATCGCCATTCTCGTCTCTCAGGATCAGCGCCTCAGGTCTGTACTTCCCGACCATCTCATAGTCCGAATACTTCTTCGCTGACTGGAGGACTACTACGTCTCCGATTAACTTTAACTTTGCCATAAATATTACTCCTTTTATTTTTATATTTAAACTCTTGTAGAGTTTATTAACATTGTACTCCCGTCGGGAGGTTGTGACGGGAGTATGTAGGGAAATGACGGAGTTAAACCGTCAAGAATTACCGGTTAACGTTGTAATTAGTGTCGTATGGTGTTAAGGAGAATTTGTTGTGTCTAAAGGAGAAAACTATGTTGGTAATTCTGCTCCCGCTTTCCCGTGATGAGAGGACTAGCCTCTCAGAAGAATTATTCGTCTTTGTTCTGTTCGAATATTTTGTCAAGGACTTCTTTGTCGAGCTCCTCTATGACCTCTGCTATACACGGACGTAAAAGATAGCATCTAATAGTAACGTCGCACCACTCTGCTCCCATTTCTATTGGATTAAGTTCGTCGCACCCGAAGTCCTCAAGAGCCTCTTGTAATAAACCCCAGTTTCCATTGAGATTTTCTTCCGCCTTGCATGTGTTAAAGGTGTATGAACCGCTTGCATTTCCTGTTACTGAGTCTGTCGTCCATAAAGAGTCATAAAGTTCCTCTTCTAATTCGTCTTTGTTAGATGCTTTAAGATATCCGACATTTTCTTCTATGTACTCTAGCACATCTTGTTTTACGTTTTCTCTGTAATCATACATTCAAAAACCTCCTTATTCAAACGAGTATTTTCGTATCGTCTCTTTTATCTTTTCCAAATAACACTCAGGAGGTTTGCTTTCTGGGGCGCCTGGGTAGTCATATATTGTTACTTCGTTTTGTATGTAAGACTTTCCGTCTTTGTAATAGTATCCCCATATATCTGTGGAGTCTTCTCCTCTGCCTTCTATTGTAAATAATACCTCTGGGAACTTCTTTGACAATTTTATCATGTCGTCGCTCCAGTCGTACCATTTAGCGTCTCCGCCCCATAAACCCTCGTCATAGTTATCAAGAAACCCGAATTTCTTCATTTCACTTTCTAGTTCTTGGGTATTATTATCTACTGTTATTGTGTAATCGGTATAGTATCCCATACTTACTCCTTAAATATTAATCGTTTTTGTACGTCTTCAAAATACTCCATAGTGACTCGTCTGTCGTCTATACAGAATCGTCTTTAGCTTTATCCAATTCTACACAAGCCCCCGAATCTTTCCTTGATTATTATGTCTCCGAATTCTGAACACCAGTCATCCGTTGCGTTCTTCACATATGCGAACACATATCCCTCTTCAAGGTTTTCTCTTTCCGCTTCCCATTCTTCTTCGTAAGCAGTCGTCCAAAGCATTGAGAATAACTCACCGAACTCTGTTTTTGAGTGGATGATATGGTACACCATTCCTTTGTACCTTTCCTCAATTTCTTTAACGAACTTCTTCATTTCGTCATTGATATAATAAAGCGCCCCTGTGGCGCTTTCTGTGTAGTATAACCAACCTTTGTTTTGAAAGTCGTCGATTACACAGCTTAGAACATTAAGTTTGCTGAGCCTATATATACTTTCTTTCTTCATCATTTCCGTATTCGCCATAAATACTCCTTAGTCCTCGTAATCGTGTTTCGTGCTGACTGTGTTAAGACTCTCTCCATCGCCCGTGGAGCTGTTTGCGACTTTGCCAGCACGAAATCCTACGATTGATCTCAGTTTACTCGTCCTTGAACGCTTCTTTCGGAAGCCCTCTTAATGTTTGGGTTGCTTCGAATAAATCAGCGAGATTGGCGTCGTTCTCGATAACTCGTTCTGGGTATTTAGACACCCTCATGTCATACGCAACCAGCTCGTCGCCTCGTCTCTTTACGAGATATTTTGAAAATCTCGCACATTCCAGTGGCAGATATTGTTCTTCAAGAGCATCTAGCACATATGGTGTTTCAAGTTTTAAACTAAAGAAACCTTTGGAAATAATCGCTGTGACATTACTTACAGTGATTTCGTCTGTGTTATTATCCTCGGCGAAGAAAGAGATTTCGAGCATCGAATCTCGCTCTTTCGAGCTTAGTGACTTTGCTTCTTCTTCTGCCCAAACCGAAAGCTCTCTACCACTTATCTTCGCACTTTCGAGTGTGAAACTTCCGTTCTTTATCGTCATTTTATCACCGCCGTTACCGCGAATCTTACGCCTTTAAGAATCCACGCTGGAGCGTAGAATATATTTGTTAGTATTTTGCCGACAGTACACTGTCCATCAACAAAATCATTCTTCATTTCCTTTGCGGAAAGAAGTTTCGCTGTTATCAGATTGTACACAATGTACAAAATTCCAAGAATTATCATTACGGCTATCATGTTTACCTCCCATTATACAGCCTTTTTCTTTGTTTTAAAGGAAACACCTACAAAATCCTCAGCGGTAAGGATGTACTCGCTTTGGTTCCATCCGTCTCTGACAATCTCCTCGGCTTCCTCTGGGCTGTCGGCTTCGACAAAAACCTTTGTTTTAAGTGTCTCTGTAATGGTAACTTCGTACCTCACATCAATTCACCTCTTCTCGACGACAAAATGCTCGTGAAAATACTCTATGTATAATTTACGAGCCTGAGCTTTCGTGTAATAATAATACTGGCGGATTCCTGCTGCGCCGTATATTACCCACGCCCCGTGAACGTTGCGTTCCATAAACGAGATTATCCTCATATGCCTCACCTCAGTCAAAATGCGGATATGAAACAAGCATTACTTTTTTAGAATGCTTGCATTTGTTTACAAAATTCCTACATAGGAAGTAGGAGTCGAAGTGTTTCGTGATTTTAACGAAACCCACCTTAACTATATAAGTTACTTCATACATATTAACCACCCACGATTTCTGGCCGACATGAATAGCCGTTCTCTATGTTTAGCTCGCGAATCATTCTTGAGAATGCTGACTTAGCCTCACTTGCCTTCTGTATGCTGGAGTATTGCCAACAAAACACGGTATCGTCGTCTCTCATCTCCCTGCCTCTGACGTATAAGTTATTTCCTGAGAGAGAAGGAATCGCTTCGCTTGAAATGCTGAACTCGCCCATCTCGTGAATGATTCCCTTGCCTCTGAGTTCATCGTTCATAGCAAGAACCCTGCCACAAAGCACGTTACGATATTGTACAAATTCTACGATTAACATAGAAAAACCTCCTTATTCGACATCGACGATTCTAAGCGTCTTAGAATTCAGACACTTTCTGATAAAGCTACGCATTGCGTAACACGAACCAAACTCACGTTTGGTTATGCGAACCCTGCCCTTGTAGACTTTGGCATACTCGATGGAGTACGGCTCGTCCGACCGAAAGATTTCGTATTCAGGCTCCTTCAAAAACCCGTTTTTGTAACCATACTTGTGCTTCTCATGCGAAGCGTGTGTTATGAAATGAGGAATGTTTGCCATTAAATTCCTCTTGTCTCTGATATAAACCCTGCGTGACACAGGGAGTCCTCTATCCGCGAAAAGTGCCTCGCAGGGCGTTGGTATCTTCTTATTCATTGTTATCCTCCTTTGAAACCCAGCAAAGAGAGCCCTGTTCGAGCTCATCCTCGCCGTAGTACCACGTTATTCCCGTTGTGTCACTGTCACATACTACTCCGTATGTGACAGAACCGTCTGCTTCGGGAACGATTTCCGCAACAACACCAGTTACCGGGCGTTCTGTGGTAAACGACGGTGAATACTTTTTCAAAAAATCCAGTCTCTTTATACGGACTGTTTCTCCCATTCTCAGCATAAAATCCTCCTTAGGCTGTGAGCACCGACTTACGCCAGCGCAGTAATTCGCCTGCCGTTTCAAACCTCGGTATAGAAACCGAGATGCAAAAATCTTTGAGTAACCTCTGAGTTTCTCTGAACAAAGCCTTTGTTGGCTTTCTGTAATACTTGCTCTCAGAGGCTTTTATACGATAAGCCTCGCCAGCATCACAGATGAAAAACGGGTATTCCATGTAAACGCCTCCCTCTTTACCACACAAGCTGTATTCCTGCTGTGTTTATTCCGTAGTTTTCGCCCTTCTTGTATGCCGCAGGAAAACCCGCTTCATATGCTTCTTTGCAGTCCTGTTCAACGGTTGTGTCGTATCCACAACCGCAATAAACCGCCTTATCGACGGTCAAGGCTGCGACCATATTCGTTAAAACCCGACCGACTACCTGACCTTTGTACAACAGTTTCACAAATGCCATACGAAAAACCTCCCTTATATCACAGCCATAGCTGTGTGATTTCTACCGTTCCAGCGGATAGAAACTGCCTTGTTTATCGTGTTTCCTGAGATTACCGTTCCGTCAGAAAACCTCGCGTTGTGATTTCCGTCGTGTGACGAAAAGCACACCTTCATTGAATCGCCTGAGCGGGATAAAACACCCCTTACCTTGTCTTTAAAAACTTTGTAGCTCATAATTTACCTCCTAGCTACATATCAAATTCTCCTTTGGAAGGAAAACCTCCCGTTTCCATACTCTGCATTTATGCGGACTTGTAACCGCCGCTAGAAAACCCAGCGGTTGCATTACAGGCACCGACGGATTAAAAAACCCGTCGGATTAAGGAGGGTTACTATGAATGTGGTTTTACCCACAGACCGCCGAAAACCCGGCGGTTTCGTCCTTTTA
>UMFH01011755.1_pt1 | contig 41356 bp, 40 predicted proteins | sample 1964941 | NCBI WGS metagenome assembly UMFH01 (sample SAMEA4836039, study PRJEB28245) | human gut metagenome | biome: gut microbiome; material: fecal sample | place: Denmark | collected 2008
CAAATACACCGTTAGGGTCTTTGATAAGCAATATTACAAGCCATATAACCAATCCTATTGTAACCACCGTAAAACCTAAAAGTGAATCGTTTAAGATTGATTCAAAACTTTGATTGAAATAGTCAGCCTTAAGTTCGGCATATTCAAAAATGAAATCGGCAAGCCACACAGGGTGTTAAAAAACTGCGAAGAATTAAATCTCCGCAGTTTTTTGACTTATTTAGTTTTAACCGTCTTAACCTTTGACCAAGAAGAATAAACCTTTTTACCGTTCACTATTTTATATGTACGAACTCTTACATAATACTTTTTCTTTGCTTTAAGCTTTTTAACGGTAGTTTTAGTTGTTTTTTGCTTCTTGATATTTACAGTCTTTTTATTTTTCTTGAATTTCTTATTGGTTGCAACTTGAATTTCATAACCATTAACACCGCTGACCTTTTTCCAAGTAACTAAAATTGCTTTCTTTGCACCTTTAACTTTCTTAATTGAAGCAGATTTTGGCTTTGAAGTTACAGTCACATCTTCATCATTTGATGTATTTGTATCATTTTGATTAGGCTGTGTAGGTGCAACATAATTAGGATTAGCCGCACCGCATACCAAACAATTTGGTGAATTATTACCAAAGTTATGACCTGTTGCCGGAATTACCGTTGAAACTTCATTATATCCGCAAACGGTGCAATATCCGGCTTGTGTGTTACCGCTTGTTGTACAGGTAGGTGCTTTTGCAGGTGTTGTAATAACCATTGTATGACCTAAAGGAGCGGTAAAAGTTTGTGAAATCAATTTATCGCAATCTGCACAACGACTTTGAACAGCACCCTGCTCGGTGCAGGTTGCGGCAATAACTACTTGAACTTTGTCACTATGTGTACACTCTTCAAAATAATCAATACTCATATTATTTTTTTGAGCAAAATCCTCTGCTGTTGAACCTTCGGCACCGCCGATTACAGCTGTTTTAGGAATTGTGCAGTTAATAACACATTTAGGGTTAAGCACATTGATTTTTTTAAGCGATTTACAGTTATCAAGCGCACCGGCGGCAATTGAAACTGTTGAAGCCTTTACAGTGATTTTAGTTACATCAGATTTAGCACTTATCAAATGATTACCGCAATAAAGGACTCCGTCTTTCCAATTTTTAACGGTGTTATAAAATGCCGTACCGTCAAAAGCCTTACTTCCAATATAAGTAACGCTGTCAGGAATCTCAATTTTCTTAAGCTTGCTGCAACCGTTGAACGCATCGCAGCCGATAGTCGTTACGCTGTTAGGTATTGTTACACTTGCTAAACTTGTGCAACCGGAAAATGCAGAAGAACCAATGCTTGTAACTTTGAATGTATAACTTTCATAAGAAACACATTCAGATATTGTTATGTTTTCAGGTGTACCTGAATAACTTATTACTTGTGCTGTATCATCATTTAATCTATATTTTACACTGTCAACTGTAACAGTATTTCCATTTCCGATAATACCGTCAGTACATTTAATAAATGCATGTGTTAAATAATAATTATCAGAACCGATAGTAATAGCTTTCCATTGTGATTTAGTTCCACCATAATTAACACTTGTTAAACTTGTACAATCAAAAAATGCATCATTGCCAATACTTTTCACACTATCCGGTATTGTTACACTTGTTAAATTTTCACAACTACGAAATGCATAATCACCAATACTTGTTACACTAAATGTGTAACCTTCATAAGTAACACTTTCAGGAATCGTCAAATTTTCAAATTCACCTGTATAACCGACTAAAGAAGCCGTATAATCATTATTGATTTTATATTTTAAATTGTCAATTGTAACAGTATTTCCATTTCCAATAACATCATCGGTACATATAATAATCGCATTTTTTAACTTATCGTTATTTGAGCCAAATTTTATGCTTTTCCATTGCGATTTAGTTCCACTATAATTAACACTTGTTAGACTTTTGCAATCTTCAAATGCAGAGTAACCAATACTTGTTACATTGTTTCCAATTGTTACACTTTCTAATTTTTTGCAATCACGAAATGCATAATCACCAATACTTATTACTTTGTTTCCAATTGTTACACTTTCTAAACTTGTGCAACCGGAAAATGCTTCATCACCAATACTTATTACGCTATCAGGTATCTCAATTTTCTTAAGCTTACTGCAACCACTGAACGCATTATCACCAATGCTTTCTACGCTGTTTGGTATTGTTATACTTGTTAAACTTGTGCAATCTTTAAATGCATAAGAACCAATACTCGTCACACTATCAGGTATTATTACACTTGTTAAATTTGTGCAACCGTAAAACGCATTCTCACCAATACTTGTTACGCTATCCGGTATTGTTACACTTGTTAAACTTCTGCAATTAGAAAATGCACGAACACCAATACTTGTTACACTATTAGGTATTTTTATGCTTGTTAAACTTGTACAGCCACGAAAGGCATCAGCGCCAATACTTGTTACGCTATTTGGTATTGTTATTTCTGTTAAACTTGTGCAAAAAAATGCTCCATTTCCAATACTCGTTACACTATCAGGTATTGTTACACTTGTTAACCATGTGCACTTTTGAAATACAAAACTACCAATACTTGTTACGCTATCAGGTATCGTTACGCTTGTTAAACTTGTGCAACTATCAAATGCTCCATTTCCAATACTCGTTACACTATCAGGTATTGTTACACTTGTTAAATTTGTGCAATTGTAAAATGCCCAATCACCAATGCTTGTTACACTATTAGGTATTGTTACACTTGTTAAACTTGTACAACCACAAAATACAAAATCGGCAATACTTGTTACGCCATTTTTAATAAATACCGTTTTAATAGATTTTTTATAGTAAAAAGGGCTATTATAATTTTCACCATAGTTATACATATCACCCGCACCGCTAATCGTAAGCTCGCCTGTTTCGGTGTCAAGCGAATATGTTACATTATCACCGCATTTGCCTGTTTTAACAGAAGCATAAGCTGAAAAATCGACTACCGATACAATGCTCAAAAGCATTGCAAGGGATAAAAATAAACTAATTACTTTTTTCATAAAATTTTTTCTCCTTACTAATTTTAAACTAAATAAACATTCGAATTCATATAAGCAATTTGACTACCGTTTACAATTTTATTAAATTCACACTGCCACATTCTGCCATCAACATCATCACAGTCTATCAAAATATATTTAGGATAGCCATTTTCGATAATATCTTCATCAAGTGTGATATTTTGACAATTTTTATATTTTTCTTTATATTTGTTAAACTCATCATTCGGCATATTGTAAGTAACATATACCGTTGTGTATTTTTCAATTTTCGAATCAAGAATTTCATCGTATAAAAAAACATTTCTAGCCGGTGTTTGTAAACAATTATAAACAGTCAATTTGAATACTTTTTCATCTTCTTTTTCCAAATCAACTGTGATCTTTGGTTTTATTTCGGCATTTCGTGTTTCTTTTTCTTTTTTGTCAGTCAAATAGAATGTAACAAATGAGCCGAATATACCAAAAGTTGTGCCATAATAAGATAACAGTACACCGGCTTCAAACGGTGGATAACAACAATATATTAACCTATATATCATATACAGTAGTAGCGGAAAGATAAGAAAAAACAATGAAAATATAATTATAACTTTATATTTACGAAAAAATTTCTTATAATTATGTGATTTACTGCTCATATATAAGTTCCCCTCCTTTCAAGCACAATTACATCATACGATGTATTTCAAATTTATAATACATCATTTGTTGTATTTTGTCAACGAGATTACATATGATATGTAATAATATAGGTAAGGGGTGATGATATGGGATATTATCCAAGGCTTCGAGATTTGCGGGAAGATGCAGACTTAACGCAGGAAGAGCTTGTAAAGCTGCTTAAAATGCACAAAACTACCTATACAAATTACGAGCAAGGCAAGCGAGAGCCGCCATTTGAATTGATAATAAAATTAGCTAAATTTTACGATGTTTCAATAGATTACATTGCAGGATTAAGCGAAGATACAAGCATAAAAAAATAGACACTGAGTGATTTTGAAAAATCATCGGTGTCTATTTTATTTTTTATAAAATAGCGTATTTGATAAAAATAAAGAGGCGACCAATGGTCGCCCCTACAATGTCGAAAGAAATTCCGAGTTTGAAATTATTTCTTTTTTCTTGCAGCTTTACGCTTTGCAAGTTCAGCTTCAAGTTCCTTACGCTTACGCTCATTTTCAAGTTCTTTAGCCTTTTCTTCAGCTTCAGCTCTTGCTTTAGCTTCATCATATTGAGCAGCAATTTCATCAAGGTGCTGGAAGTTTTCGTATTGAGTGAGAACTTTTTTAGCATCAACATAAGGTTTAGCAGCACGGTTAAACTGAGCGTGCTTATCCATTTCAGCCTTAGAAAGATTACGAACTTCTTTACGCTCATCAGAATACTTTTTAATTTCTGCTTTAAGTCTTTTAACTTCGTCAGCATCCTTATCTTTTTTAGCTACATGGCTAAGCTTTGCAAGTTCGGCGATTTTATCATCAAGGCTGTCTTCCTGTGCAAAGTAATCATCAATTACAGCGAAATCAAGTTCACGAAGTTCGTTAACAGAACCGAAGTATTTATTATATGCCTTAACAGCAGATACCTTTGAACGAGCAAGCTCGATAAAGAATTTTCTTTCTTCTTTTTCTTCAAGGTTAGATTTCGGCAAAGCCTTAGCTGATTTAAGTTCGCCCTTTGCTTCGGCAAGAGATGCATTTTTAATTCCATCAAGTCCTGCATCAAGTACATTTTGGTATACTTCAACTTTCTTCTTACCAAGCTCTGTATCAAACTTATTAAGTTCATCTACAACAAACTTTGAAATTTCAATTTCCTCATTAAAATCTACATCTGCTTTATAAGCCTTTTTTGCTTCTTTACGAGCATTTTTATCAGAAATGCCCTTATAACTTGATTTATCAAGTTTTTTAGGTGTTGCAACAGCCATTTCTTTAGCGTTATTAACAAGGTCAATCATTTCTACAATATCCTTGTCCTTCATAGCATTGTTGCCATAGTCTTCAAACACGGCACGAACTTTAAGAACGCGAACATATGATTTTTGCTTTCTTTCTGACAAATCATAGAAGAAGAAAGGAATAACATTAAGTGTAGCTCCGACAGCGGCAACAATAACCAAAACACGAAGAAGCGGAAGCAAAATGTTATTAACATCATAAAGTGCGGATGATGGATTAACAAAGTTATTTTGACCGTTTGCAAGTTGGTCTGTAAGCATTTGGGAAAGTGTTTGCTTAGCACCAGGAAGAACCCTTGACATCAAACCGGTATCACTTGTTACTTTTTCTGCAATTTTAGCTGTCATACCGTATTTTTCTTGAAGAGCCGGCAATACACCTGCTGTAATAAGAGTGATAATACCGCCGATTGTAGCAACTGCTGCAAACATACCGTCAATACGCTCACCGGTTTTATATTGCTGATAATCACGAATATCTGCCTGAATTGAAGGGTTGAGAATATGAGCAAACGCACCTACAACAGCATTAAGATACAAACATGCCATTACTGCCCAAATTACATAATTTTTAATATTACCGTCTGCTCCGGCAGTGCCGAGGAAGAAAGGATACATACATAAAATGAATATTATATTGAAAAGATTTGTAACTATTTGAACATTTTTCTTACCCCATTTTCTGATGCAGAAAGGAGCAAGAAGCATACCCCAAAGCGAAGCGTTACCATAAACGGTAGTAATAATTACATATGTACCCTGTGAGCAAGCACCGCCATAGTTACAAAGCCAATAAAGAATGTTAGCATACGCAGTTTCAAGGAAACCGATCCAAGTTGCAAGAGAAATAATCCAAAAATACTTATTTTTTGCTACTTCGCGGAAAGCGTCACTAAACTTAATTTGCACAACATGAGTCTTTGCCTGAATAATTTTTTCTTGTGTGTTAGCATAAACAACAAATACAAGAAGTGTACCGATTACACCGATTACAGGAAAAGCAATTCTATAAACCTTAATATCCGTTTGGTTAGTTCCGATAATTGCAGCAATTGCAGGAATAATAATGTTGTAGACAGTTGGTCCAAACGAATAAATAATACTCTTAATTGATGCTACATCTGCTCTTTCCTGCGAGTTAGGAGAAAGAACATGAATGAGATTTTCATAAGCATCATAGAAGAAATAATAGAAAAACTGAAGTGCAAGGTTAAACAAAAGAACTACTGCGCACTTTGCAACATATTCAGCATTTTTGCCGAAGATTTGACCGTCACCTACAAGAAGATGAAGCTTATCATACGGGAACCAAACCATTGCAACAAAAATTACAGCGCAAGGAATACCCATTCTAAGCAAGTAAGGCCTATATTTACCGGCTTTATTACGCGTATTATCAACTATGTTAGCACGAACACCCGTTAAAGGAATACCTGCCAATACACCGATAACATACATAATATACATATCGGTAAGACCTATACCGATAGTTCCTGAAAGGAACACATTTGTAGCACCTAAAATACAAGGAATACTCATGCACACGATAAGATATGCACCGATTCCGCCGAAAGCATAGGCGCCGATTTCTTTAAAGGACATATACCTGCCCTTTGGCGGCTCTTTCCAATAGTATTTCACATTGTCAAGAAGAGTCGTCACTTTTTGTTTGAGTGAAGCATTTTCTGCCATACTTATCCCCCTTAGTTAAATCATAAACATTATGATAACATATTATTATTGCAATTACAACAAAAAAGATACAATTTCTTGTATCCTTTTTATCGAATATATCAAATTGTAGTATAAAAAGTGAATTTAGTCCAAATTGAATTCAAATGTATCATTGCCTTTTATTTCGGCAATAACTTTTGATGATTTAATTTGATAAGATGTGGAAGAAGCAAGTTTTGAATAAGTATCATCTTCAATAACATCAGCAGATGAATTATCGGTAAACATAAATCCGTTACCCATCTGTGCCCTGGCGGTATTCATTGCAAAATATTTTAATGCCTTGCCGGAATTATCTTCAATTTCAGATGTAACATCAAAGAAATATTTTTGCCCGTTAAATTCAGCCATTGAAATCATTTTAGCTATTGAATTTGTTTCAAGGTTAATAAGATGTGAAGCTTTAATATCATTTTGAAGAAGCAAATATTCAAAAAGGCCGCTTAAAGTTGAATTCATACCCTTCTTTTGCAAAACGGTATCAAATACGGTAGTAACCGAATTATCGACTGTAAAATTCTTGGTAATATATGAATAAACATTAAGTAAATATTCATTTTTGCTGACTTTGCCGAAGCCGCATTTAATCATAATTTTTGAAATTTCATTATTAAATTCTTTAAGTTTGGCAGTTTGAGTTTCCTTATCGTTTGCATAAGTGATTTTAACACCGGAATTATCATCAAGAAAATCAATTCCGTCAACAAGAATGTACTGCGGGAACGAAGTATAAAAAAGCCTGTTAACATCATCCGTTAATGAAACATTATATTTAACTTCACTTTCGTAATTAAGAACCGCATTACAAAGCTTTTCATATGCTTTTATTGACGATTCGTCTAGTGAAGCATAATGTGCATCTGTCGTAATTTTTATTTGAACATTATCGGCTTCAACAGACTCGTCTGTTTTATCAGAAGAATCTGCATTACTGCAAGCAGCAAAAATTGAGCAAAACAAAGCTGCACACAAAATAAGAGATATGGTTTTTTTCATTCAAGTACACCTACTTTTTTAATTGTTTAAGTTTATCTTCACTTTGTAAAAAGAATTGCTTATATGCATCGCAATAATCACTGCTTTCACGGTTGCGTTTGCATCCGCCGCCGCGGCACAAATAAAAATATTTGCAATCCTTACATTTTTCATTGAGTTTGAATGAGCTTTTTATAAACTCAACACATTTAGGGCTTCGATACATTTCACTAAATGATAATGTATTTATATTATCAAGATACCATTCATCAGTGCAGTAAAAATCACAAGGGTAAACACTTCCGTCCCCTTCAACAACAAATTGATTGGAGCAAAAGCCGTTCATACCGCACTGCTCGGCATTATTACCGTTTGCAAGAGATATGTAATTATCAAATGTGCGAACAGAAACAAAATCTCCGCGCAGATAATCATTATAGTAAATATTAAAACCTTTAGTTAAAAAGAATGCATAATCATCACTACTCATATACATATCATTATCACTTTCATCACCAAAAGGTTTAAGGCCTACTATAAACTGAATATACTTTAAATCATTTGATTTAAAAAATCTATAAGCTTTTCTGAAATTCAAAGCTGTATTTTTGGTTAAAACCGAAAGAACATTAAAAGTAACATTATGCTTTTTTAATATTTCAATGCCTTTTAAAATATCATCAAACGAATTTTTACCGTTAGGATAAATACGATATTTATTTATCTCAAAATCACCGTCAAGCGAAACACCGATCAGAAAATTATTATTTTTAAAAAAAGCGGCATATTCGTCAGTGATAAGCGTACCGTTAGTCTGCAGGCAATAATGAATATTACTGCCTTTTTTATTCACGCTTTTTGCGTATGAAACAAAATTTTTATAAAAATCAAGTGAACACAAAAGCGGCTCACCGCCCTGAAATGTAAAAAATACATCTGTACCTTTCGCAAAATCAAGTGCGCTGACAATAACTTTTCGGGCTGTATTTTCACTCATAAACCCTTTTGAGAAATCATTCCTTTTGGAAGAAAGGGAATGATAAAAACAATATTCACAAGCAAGATTACAATTACTTGATGCCGGTTTAAGCATAACCGAAATCGGCATTAAATCACCTTCTAACGCTATTTAGTATATAACAAAAAAAGTGATTAGACAAGAGTTATTTACCGTTATCACGATAAAAAGCAGAATATTTACAATTTAGAAATTTATTACCTTTAACTTCAATATTTTTAAAATTAACGGCTGATATGGCGCAATCAGTTATATTTTCAAAGGTGCAATTTAAAATTTTTATATTGGTTTGATAAAGATTTTTAAAATAATTATGCGTTCCCACTCCCCTGTATACATTTTTAAAAACGCAGTTTTCAATGGTTATATTATCGTTCATAGTATTATCATAAGAAGTAAAGCCGAAAAAATGAACACGGTCGAGAATATCAATTTGAACAGCTTCCGAGGAATTGACATTCAGATTTGAGAGCTGACCGTTAAAAACGCAATTGTAAAAAGTTACATTTTGGCAAGACGCAAGTTCAGCGTGGTGGGAATAATAGTTATTGAGAAAAGTTACATTTTCGATTTTAACATTATTTGAATGACAAAGGCGTAAAATGCACGATTTATTACGGTTAAAATTGCCGTCAAGAGTTCCGTTTTTGATTATACACCGGGTAAGTGAAGAATATTTTGGATACTCCTTATCTTCAGGGGATTTAAAAATATTACCGCGTTCGTAATTAGCATTTTTTATAAACGATTTATTCAAATCAATTATAGTATAGCTTGAAAGGTGTAATGTTTTTTTTACATTATAAACACCTTTTGAAATTCTTATGGTTAAAAAATTATATTTATTAGCATTATTTTTAGTATAATCAAGTGCGCGGGAAAGCGCTGTTGTTATATCAGAAGTGGAATAATAGCTTTTAAGTACATTTTTATTTTCGTTAATCACGCACACACTGCATATTGTAAAACCGTATGAAAAGAAAATGCAGGAAGCAAAAATAATACACATTAAAAGCGAAGTTAATTTGTTTTTCAAGCTATCCCCTCCTAAATTTCCATATTATTTTTAGAGGAAATTAAAAATAAATACAAGACAGCTTTTGGTATAATTGACATTAAGATTATATAATGTTATAATTATTTATCTTTTACTTATAGGAAGTAGATATTTTGAAAAACTATTCTATATCTTTACCGAGTTATTCAATCGGCGATAATGTATATGACAAAATACGTGAAATCTGCCTGCCTTTCGGCAAAAAAGCAATATGCATCGGTGGTAAAACTGCAATAAGCAAGGTTAAAGATTTGATAATTGAAGCCTGCTGCGGCAGTGAGTTGGAGATACTTGACTTTTTATGGTACGGCGGTGACGCCACATATGAAAATGTGAAAAAGTTGGAAGAAAACGAGCTTGTTAAAAAAGCAGATATTATTTTTGGCATAGGCGGCGGAAAAGCGCTTGACACTGCAAAAGCACTTGCTTTTAAAACCGGCAAAAATATTTTTACTTTTCCTACCATTGCATCAAACTGTGCCGGCACAACCGCAGTTTCAATAATGTATAATGATGACGGAAGTTTTAAAGAGCCGTTTTTCTTTACGGCTCCGCCAAGGCATTGCTTTATTTACACACCTGTTATTGCAAAATCACCTGCAAGGTTTATGTGGGCAGGTATCGGCGATACATATGCAAAGTATTTTGAAGCCGAGATGAGCAGCCGAGGTGAAGATTTGGTACATTACCACGCACTCGGTGTTACAACATCGCAAATGTGTTTGACTCCCCTGCTTAAATACGGGAAGAAAGCACTTGAAGATTTTAAATCAGGCACAGCAAGCTTTGAAGTTGAGCAAGTTGTATTAGACATAGTTGTCACAACCGGCATTGCATCAATATTATTAACAGCGGAGCATATAATCGACTATAACACAGGGCTTGCACACGCTGTATTTTACGCGCTTACATCTTATCCGCATATTGAAGAAAACCATTTGCACGGTGAAGTTGTCGGCTTCGGAATACTTATTTTACTGCTTGTTGACGAAAACGAAGAAATGTTTAAAACAATGTTTGATTTCAACCGTTCGATTTCACTTCCAACCTGCTTAAAAGATATTGAAATGAGCGAAAGTGATTTGGATAAGCTTGTACCAATGGTGTGCGCTATGAAAGATATTGACCACAACCCTTACAAAATCACCGAGGAAATGGTATTAAAAGCTTTTAAAAAGCTTGAAGAATATAACAAAAACAACTAATAAGAAAGAGGTAACATTATGAAAAAAACAATCAAAAAGGTTTTAGCTGTTATTTTTGCAATTGCTGTTGCAGCAGCTTGCTTTGCCGGATGTTCAAAATCGGACAGCGGCAGTAAAAAAGATTCTAAAACCGCAAAATTCGGAATTGTAGTTCAAACAGGTGCAAACGGTGCATTTGTTGATATGAAAGACGGAATCATTGAAGAAATGAAGAAAAACGGATATGAAAATGCTGAATTTGATTATAAAGACGCACAGGGAGATTCAACCACCCTTACAACTATAATCAACTCTATGGATGACGGAAGTTATGATGCTATTTTCACAATCGGCACAGCTTGCACACAAACACTTGTAAACTTAGCTTCTAACACACCTTGCTTCTTCTGTGCAGTCAGCGCACCGGTTGAGGCTAAAGTAATTACCGATATGGCTGCACCTGACAAAAATGCAACAGGCACATCAAACGCTATCCCTGTTTCAGATATTATTGATATGGGATATAAAATTACACCTGATGTAAAAAAATGGGGCTTTATTTATTCAACATCACAAATCAATGCTGTAAACACAGTTGAATCAGCACAAAAGTATCTTGATGAAAAAGGTGTTAAATACGAAAGTGCAACAGTTGAAACATCAGCAGATGTAAAATCATCAACAGAAACACTTATCAAAAAAGGCTGTGATGTAATATTTGTACCTAATGATGCAATTGTACAAGACGGTGTATCTGCACTTGCACAGGTATGCAACGAAGCTAAAATACCTACTTACTGCTCATCAGCTACAACAGTTAACAGCGGCTGCCTTGCTACCCTTGCAATTGACGATAAGGGAATAGGCGCTAAAACAGCAGATAAGTGCATTGAATATATGAAAGGCACTAAAATTGAAGAAATCCCTGCCGAAGTTGTAGGAATCGACTACTGCACATTTAACTGCGGCACAGCCGATATGCTTGGTGTAAACACACCTGATAAAGACACAATCGGCTATGAAATTCAATTAGTTAACGAATAATAATCATTACAAACTATTAAGGACACATTATGCAGGTTTATATTACAGCTGTCGAGGAGGGCTTTCTTTACGGTCTGCTCGCACTCGGCATATACATTTCACTCAGAATTTTAGACATACCTGACCTTACAACAGAGGGTTCATTCGGCTTTGGCTCGGCAGTTGCCGCAATTGTTGCAAGCAAAGGTTTAAGTATTACAAGTTTTATTGCGGCATTTTTTGCCGGTGTGCTTGCCGGAATTGTTACAGGCCTTTTGCAAACAAAGCTAAAAGTTCATCCTGTTTTGGCAGGTATTATAACAATGAGCGGCCTTTACTCAATAAATTTGATGGTTAGGGGTTCATCCAACCTCAACTTTAACGATAATTCGGCTTTCACCAAATTTTTCAAAGCAGTCGGTATCAGCGGTGCTGATAAAAAAATTGCAGGTCTTATTATAGGTGCGGTTGTTTGTATTTTGGTTTTAATACTTCTTATCTTATTTTTCAGAACTCATCTCGGCCTTTGCATAAGAGCTACGGGTGATAATCCCGATATGGTAAGGGCATCATCAATCAATGTTGATTTTTCGCTCATATTCGGTTTGGCACTTGCAAACGGACTTATTGCTCTTTCAGGTGCGCTGATTTCACATTATTTGGGACTCAGTGACCAAAGCTTTTCTAACGGAACACTTATTTACGGACTTGCGGCAGTAATTATCGGTGAAGCAATTTTCGGTAAAAGAAATGTTGCTCTCGGTTTAACAAGCGCTGTTGTCGGCTCTGTAATTTACAAAATAATTGTAGCATTTGTTATAGATGTATCACTCTTTGGCAAAAACAGTGAAAATCTTATGAAGCTTACTTGTGCTATTATTGTTGCCATTACATTGGTAGTACCTGAAATTAAGCATAAGTTTGAAAATGCGAAAAGTAAAAAGGAGGCAAGAAAAAATGCTTGAAATTAAAAATGTCTCCAAAACATTTGCTAAAGATACGGTAAATGAGCATAAAGCTTTAAACAACATTAACCTCACACTTAATAACGGTGAATTTGTTACAATAGTAGGTTCAAACGGAGCAGGAAAATCCACACTGTTCAATATGATATGCGGTACTTTTGAACAGGACAGCGGAAGCATCATACTTGACGGAAAAGATATTTCGTTTATGCCTGAACATAAAAGGGCAAGACTTGTAGGCAGAGTTTTTCAAGACCCGATGAAAGGCACTGCACCTAATATGACTATTGAAGAAAACCTTGCTCTTGCATATTCGCGTGCAGGTTCAAGTTTCTTTTCACAAGCTATCGGGAAAAAGAAAAGAGAATATTTTCAAGAGCATCTTGCACGATTTGATATGGGACTTGAAGACAGAATGAAAACTAAAATCGGTCTTCTTTCCGGCGGGCAAAGGCAGGTTGTTACACTTTTAATGTGTACAATTGTTACACCAAAGCTTCTTTTACTTGATGAACACACAGCGGCACTTGACCCTGTTACAGCTGACAAAGTTATGAAAATCACCAATAATATCGTGAAAGAGAACAATATTACAACTATGATGATTACTCATAACATGTCGCAAGCACTTGTTACCGGCACAAGAACAATAATGATGGATTCAGGCGAAATCATAATTGACCTTGACAGTGAAACAAGAAAAGAAATGAATGTATCAGACTTGTTAAAGCTTTATCGTGAAAGAGAATTGAAAGATTTTGATAACGACAGAATGCTTTTACAAAAAGATTAACTAAAAACGCAATGTAAGTTGATGTGCTTACATTGCGTTTTTGTTAATTATTTCACTTCTATTTATTAAATATTCATTAAATAAATAAAAAAATATAGAAATCAATATATTATAGTTGTATAATAAGCAAAAAATGAAACAAAGGAGAAATGTTATGCCTCAAACTCCAAAAGCTCCATGGCTTAAATATTTTGGTGACATTCCTGAACATCTTGTTTATCCGCAAGGCTCAATGTATGAAGCCATAAAGGATAATGTAAATCAACTCAATAAAATAAATTCCGTTGCATATGAATTTCAAGGAAAGAAAACAACATATAAAACTTTTTTTGAAAAGATTGAAACACTGGGCAAGGCTTACAGAAACATCGGAATTTGCGAAGGCGACTGTGTAACAGTATGTATGCCAAACACGCCGCAGGGTATTGATACATTTTATTCACTCAACCGTATCGGCGCAATTCCGGCAATGATTCACCCGCTTTCAGCAGAAGGTGAAATAGCATTTTACATTAACACAACCAATTCAAAAGCCATTTTGGTAATTGATTTATTTTATGAAAAGGTTCTTCGTGCATTAAAAGATGTTAAACATCCTGTTAAGGTAATAGTTGCACATATTAAGGATGAGCTTCCTTTTCCGCTTAATATGCTCTACCCTCTTACAGTTAAGAAAAAGCCGGCTCCGCTTCCAAAAGATAATAAAAATATAATTGATTGGAGCGACTTTATAAAAGGTGCTAAAAAAGCACCGGCACTCACAAACAATATGCCTAAAATGGATGATACCGCAGTTATTCTTTTCAGTGGCGGCACAACCGGTACATCAAAAGGCATCGAGCTTACAAATATGAATATGAACGCTTTAGGTGCTCAAGTTGCTGCAAATGCCGGCTTTTCAATGGATGGGCTTCGAATGTTTTCCGTTATGCCTTTATTCCACGGTTTCGGCTTAGGTGTAGGAATACACACAGCACTTCAAGCAGGCGGAACCTGCATAGTAATCCCGCAGTTCACTATTAAAACTTACGCAAGGGATGTAAAAAAATACAAACCTAATGTTATTGTAGGTGTTCCTACCCTTTATGAAGCATTGCTTCGCAGTGAGGGATTTGATTTTGACCTTTCATTCCTGCGCGGAATGTTCTGCGGCGGTGACTCTCTTTCAGTTGAGCTTAAGAAAAAAGTTGATAAATTCCTTAAAGAGCATAATGCTACAATCCAAGTTCGTGAGGGATACGGTACAACAGAATGTGTAACCGCGTCTTGCCTCACTCCGTTTGATACATACCGTGAGGGTAGTATAGGTATTCCGCTTTCAGATACATACTATTCAATAGTTAATCCGCAAAACGATACTGAACTTCCATATGGTGAAGAAGGTGAAATTTGCATTACAGGCCCTACCGTTATGAAAGGTTACCTTAATAACGCAGAAGAAACCGCATCAACACTTCGTACACACAAAGACGGAAATGTATGGCTTCACACCGGTGACCTCGGCACTATGGATGAAGATGGTTTTGTTTATTATAAGCAGAGAATGAAAAGGCTTATTATTGTATCGGGTATCAATGTTTATCCATCTCAAGTTGAAAATGCGATTGATGCACATCCCGATGTACTTCTTTCATGTGCAATCGGCATACCTGACCCGTACAAAATGCATGTTGTAAAAGCTTTTGTTGTATTGCGCCAAGGCGCTGAACCAAGTGATAAAATTAAAGAAGAAATACTTGAATACTGCAAGAAAAATATTTCGCGTTACGGTGTGCCTAAAGAAATCGAATTCAGAGATTCACTTCCTAAAACCTTGGTAGGCAAAGTCGCTTACCGCAAATTAGAAGAAGAGGAAGCCGAGAAAAGAAAAAATAAATAAGTAATTAAGATTAAAGCAAAGGCAATGCAGAATACACTGACAAAGATTTCAAAGCTTGATGATGAAAAACAGCTTGACAGTATTTTGAAAGCAGAAAAATAACACTCAATCCAAAATACCAGAACTTACATATTGTAAGCTCTGGTATTTTGTGAATACGGTTATTATGGAGAAAAAAATGACTAAAGAAGAATACTTAAATCAAATCGAAGATGTAATTGAAAAAGGAAAATACAAAGATAATTGGCAATCCCTTACAAATCACAAAACTCCTGACTGGTATTATAAAGGCAAGCTTGGAATATTTATTCACTGGGGAATATACAGTGTACCGGCTTATGGCAACGAGTGGTATTCGCGTTCAATGTACGATAAAAAATGCAAAGAATATTTATATCACAGAAAAAATTACGGGCCTCAAAATAAATTCGGTTACAAAGATTTTATACCTATGTTTAAAGGTGAAAAATTCAATGCAGATAAATGGCTGGCTCTTTTTAAAGAAAGCGGTGCAAAATTTGTAATGCCCGTTTGTGAACATCACGACGGATTTGCAATGTATGATACGCAATTTAACCGCTGGAATGCCACAAAAATGGGGCCCTGCCGAGATGTTATAGGCGAAATAAAAAGTGCCTGCGAAAAACAGGGCTTAACTTTTTGTGCATCAAGCCACAGGGCTGAACATTACTTTTTTATGAATATGGGAAAAACGATTGACAGTGATGTAAATGATGAAAAATATCAAGATTTTTACGGACCTGCTGTGCATTGCCCTGAATTTGACGGTAATACACTTCATAAAACAACTGCAAACACATATTCAATCGGTGCAAGCAAAGAATGGCTTGAAGATTGGCTTGTGCGAACCTGCGAACTTATAGATAAATATCAGCCGGCTGACCTTTATTTTGATTGGTGGATACACAATCACTCATTTAAACCGTATTTAAAAAAGCTGTGTGCATATTACTACAATCGTGCAGACGAATGGGGCAAAGAAGTTACTATTAACTATAAACACGAAGCGTTTGCGCCTACCGTTGCCACATTTGATGTTGAGCGCGGCGCTTTAACAGATATATCCCCTATTCCTTGGCAAACTGATACTGCAATAGGCAAACGCTCGTGGGGATATACAAAAAACAATGAATTCAAATCAGCAAGGCACATTATTACCGATTTGATAGACATTGTAAGTAAAAACGGAATGTTACTTTTGAATGTAGGCCCAAAAGCCGACGGTACAATTACAGATGAAGAAACTGCTGTACTGAAACAATTAGGCACTTGGCTCAAACTAAACGGTGAAGGAATTTACAATACAACATTTTGGAAAACCTTTGGCGAAGGAAAAGTTAATAACAAAGCGGGATTTTTCCAAGATTCAAGTGAAAAGAAATTTACAAATAAAGATTTTCGATTTACATATAAAAACGGGTATATCTACGCATTTCAAATGCGTCCTAACGGTAATGACGCTGTAATAAAAACACTTAAAAAGAAAAACGGACCTGATTTTATAATTAAAAATATTACACTTCTTTCAACCGGCGAAAAGCTAGAATTTGAAAGAAGCGATACTAAATTAACAGTTAAAGCAAACAGCCGATTTAGCGATAACTACCCTATTTGCTTTAAAATCGAAATAGAATAACATCAAAATCAAATTCATACAATATTTGAAGTGATAACCGCATTGTAGATTGCATGGGCGAGAAGTTGATGTCCCTCTTTAGTTAAATGCTCTTGGTCAACATTGCTCGGCCTAGCAAAATCGGAAGCGGAGATTATATTTGTACCTTTGGTTTCGGCAACTTTTTTATATTCGTTGAAAAGGCCTTTTGCTATATCTACCGAATGAGCATCAAACTCAGGGTCAAATTCCTCTTTCCAAACTGCATCGCCGAGGAAGATTGGTGATACAATAAGAACTTTTTCAGGCGAAATATACTTTAGCAGTTCATCAACACACAACCCAAGTCCCTTGGCAATATTGTATGAATTTGATTTATAATACGCTTTGCAATCATTAGTTCCGAGCATTATTACTGCTGCATCAATAGGATAACTTGTTTCTAAAATTTCAGGCAGTGACTTTAAACCGTTTCGGTTTTTGCGGTATGCATCATCAAAAACAGTAGTTCTGCCGCAAAGCCCCTCTTCTAAAACACGAACATCTTTATCATACAATTTTTCCTGCAAAATACTGGTCCATCGTACGCCCCAGGAATATCTTTCATTTGTTTTCGGAATTAAACCCCAAGTGTTAGAATCACCAAAGCATAAAAGCTGTTTCAATTAAATCACCTTACTTCAAAAATAATGGTATCTTGGTATCATTATATCATTATTTCCTACTTTGTCAATAGGTTTTATAGGCTTTTGCAAAAAATCAATTTCTATTATTTAGAAATGAATAGTAATGCAGCATCATAAAAGCAAACATACAATATGAAAACAAACACAAAAGCAAAAGATAAAATAAATTAAAGGAGGCAGATATAAAATCAAAATAAGCGTGTTGCCTTATGGCAGCAAAAGGCATCTTTTCCGTCTATTTCAAGCCTATGGTGTGCCATTCCGCTTGATGACCATACATCTTTTATTGATGAATCAGCTAATACTGACATAACAGGTGTTATACATGTAAACACTGTTAACACTGATAACAACAACGCAAGTATCTTTTTGCCAAATTTTTTGTTGAATTTTAATTTAGTTGCCATATAGTTCTCTCCTTTCTTTGAGACTTTTAGTTTTTAATTTTTGTTTAATTTACTTTCCGGAAAATAAAATAAAATCTTTAAATTTTATTCTAAATGAATCCTGAAAAATATTTTTTCATTACTGTTCACCACCTTTCAATTATTTAGTTTTTTGTATAAAAAAAGAACTATCAAATACGAAATTTGATAGTTCTTACTTAAAAATTATTTTATTTAAAATGTGAAACTTTGCACTTAGGACAAATTTCACGAAGTTGATTATTTACACTTGTGTAATCTTCTTTAGTTCCATGAGGTTGTTTAGATTGGTATAAATTATTACTTTTATCGTCAAGTTTCCAAGTAGTGTTAAGTTCACGATCTATTTGATAAAAACCTTCCATACCACCATTTCCATTGTTGCCTGTTTCACAATCATAGCCATACCATTTACCTTCAATGCAAATTAGATTTCTAATATGACCATCAACAGGGTTGTTAGCATAATAGCCGAATATTGAATAACTTTGAATACCTGCTTTATTAGCGAAATAATTAAAATTATGTGCAAATTGACCGCAAGCACTACTCTTATATTTAGCAAGTCCATAACCCCAATCTGCATCATCATATTGAGCTTTTTGATTATAACGCCAATGACTACTAATCCAATTTTGAATAGCAGCCAGTTTTTGAATGTCACTCATTTGAGCAGTAATACCCATTTCGCCATAAGCCTTATCCATAAGACCGAGATAATCTTTTCTTTCGGGAGTAATAATTGAAGTTGTCTTTGACCAACCGGTATATTTGACTTTAGTTGTAAGTGAGCCTTGATTTTTCTTTGCCCTAATTCTTACATACCAAGTTTCAGTACCTGCCAAGTCCTTATCATCAATTTTGAAGTTTACTGAATTTTTATTTTTTCCTGCTTCAACATAATGATTCAAATATGGATAACCTGTATCTTTATCATACACATCTGAAAAATTCTTATCAGTGCTATACTGAATCTCATAACCATAAGCTTTAGAGACTTTGTTCCAAGTAAGCTTAAAGCCATATCCCTTATCAAGATAAGAAATAGATTTGATAGTAGGAACACTTGAACCGCTACTTGAAGAACTCTTTTTTGCTTTAGTAGTAACGCTGTAATTAGCTGACCACTTTGAGTAGTAGTTTTTCTTTTTAACAGTTTTGTATGTTCTTACTCTTACATAATACTTTTTCTTTGCTTTGAGTTTCTTTACAGTTTTAGAAGTTGTCTTTGCCTTGTTTACTTTCAAAACCTTAGTACCTTTTTTAGCAAATTTCTTGCTTGTAGAATACTGAATTTGATAACCTGTACAAGATTTCTTCTTCCACTTAACTTTAAAGCCATTATCAACAGCCTTAATTGAAGTAATCTGCGTTGCATTCGGCTTACTTGCTGCGAATGTCGGCACACCAATGCTGACACTTGTTAGAATCATAACAATCGCCAAAACGATTGATAACATTTTAGTTTTGTTTTTCATTTATTTTCCTCCTAAATTTAATTTATACAATGTGATAAAATCACTGATTTTCTATAGTATTATATCATATAGCCAAAATCATTACAATGGGTTATAGCAGCCGAATACGGTGGCCGACTTGCTGACAGTTGGTACAGAAAACAACAGCAAAGTGTATTAAAATCGTTATCAATGAAACACACTACGCATGAGGCTCGACACACTTGCATTACACAAATGACAGTACATAATGTAAATGAAAGTGTTATAAAAGAGATAGTCGGACACAAATCAGCACAATCGTTTACAGAAAGAGTTTACACTCATATTTATTTAAAGACAAAAATTGATGCAGTAAACACAATTCATACATAGAATATTTGTTACCAACCTGCTACCAACTTGTTACCAACCGTGGTACAGTATGTAGTAGTGAGTAGTACGCAAACATAAGTAAAACCCCACATAGTTAGGTACTATGTGGGGTTTTAATATTTGGTGGAGATGGCGGTAATCGAAACCGCGTCCAAAATCGGCTTACCAAGGGCTCTACGAGTGTATTTTACCTTTTGGGTTATCCCCTCACATATCGGCGGTAAACGGCCTATATGCTACGGTATCCTCTAATACCTGACGAAAGACGAGGAATACTTTCGTTCATGTTCGCCACTAAGTCGACGCTCTATCCAAAGTCGTGGCATTCTTTGGGAGAACGCAAGCTGCTAATTACGCAGCAAGAGCTACTGATTTATTATTGTCAGTTAATTTTAAAGTGTTACTTTTAAAGAGGTGCAACTCCTCTACTCGCTGATCAAGGCTCACCAACCCTGTCGAAATCCTTTCATCCCCATATTATTGCTTTAAATAATGATTATATGATGATTTATACAAACTGCGAATATAGCCTGCCTTTGAAAGAACAACAAAATATTGAGTCTGCTTGTTATAATATATTATATCGCCGTTTGAAATGATTTTATGCACTGATTTTTTATCTGTTATAACTTTATTTGCAAGTTTCAAATAACTTTCCAAGCTTGTTACACCGACATCGTTTTTATGCTTATAATAATGCTTGAGAAAATTTTGAGCATCATAAAATTTATATTGATATTTTTCATTAAACGAAACATCTACTGTTTTACGCTTTTGTACATTAACTAATAAAACAAAAGAAAGTAGAAACGAACAGACAATGATTGCCACAGGCACAATACCCGAAAGTGTTTTCATCTTAAAAGTGAAATATGAAATTGCAACGCCGAGCGCAAAGAAAAGAACCGAAAAAACTAAATTTTCAGGCTTCTTTTGAGTATAAGCCACAATATATTTTCCGCTGTTTTTATCACGGCAGGATTTACACCGTTTTGGTAAATCAAGCCCTTTAGAATTATAAAAATTTATCTCATTTTGAGTAAGTTCAAATGTTTTGCCGCATTGACTGCAAGTGATTTTCATCAATAATTGCCTTTCATAGCACGCTCAATGGTACGGTCAGAATCCTTCTTTGCCTGAACTGCACGCTTATCATAAAGCTTTTTACCTTTGCAAAGCCCGATTTCAAGCTTGGCCCTGCCCTTGAAAATATATAATTTCAGCGGAATTATTGAAAGCCCCTGCTGCTGACTTTCACCGAAAAGTTTCATAATTTCTTTTTTATGAAGAAGAAGTCTTTTTTTACGCATTGGGTCACGATTAAAGCGATTTCCCTGCTCATAAGGGGAAATATGCATACCGATAACAAACATTTCACCGTCATCAATCGAACAAAAGCTATCTTTAAGATTAACTTTGCCGTTTCTGATAGATTTAATTTCTGTGCCGAAAAGCTCTATACCGGCTTCATAAGTTTCAAGCACAAAATAATCGTGATAGGCTTTTTTATTATTTGCAATTATTTGCTTTTGATTTTTATCCAAGTCTACCACTCCTTAATTTATATTAAACTTCTTCCCTCAAGTGCGCGGGAAAGTGTAACTTCATCTGCATATTCAAGATCAGCACCGACAGGAACACCATAAGCCAATCGGCTGACAGTAATACCCATAGGTTTAAGCAGCCTGCTGATATACATAGCTGTTGCCTCACCCTCAACAGTTGGGTTTGTTGCCATAATAACTTCTTCCACTTCTTCACTGCCAAGCCTTGCCACAAGCTCTTTAATACGAATTTGATCAGGCCCGATATTATCCATAGGTGAAATAGCACCGTGCAAAACATGGTATGTACCGTTATATTCATGTGTTCTTTCAATTGCAACAACATCACGAGGGTCTTGCACTACACAAATAGTGGATTTATCCCTTGTCTTGCTTTTACAAATAGGGCATAAGTCATCATCTGCAAGATTACAGCAAACTTTACACTGCTTAATCTTTGTATGTGCATCGGTTATGGCTTGTGCAAATTCGCGTGCCTGTTCATCAGAAAGACCGAGAACATAAAATGCCATACGCTGAGCAGTTTTATGCCCAATACCCTGCATACGCTCAAATTGGTCTATTAAATTTTGAAGTGGTGCAAGGTCAAAGCCCATTTTATTACCTCTGCAATTAGAAATATAATGTTATTATAAAGTTTAAACTTAAAGTCCCGGAATATTAAGACCGCCGGTTACCTTTTCAAGTTCACGCTCTGATTCTTCATCTATTTGACGCATAGTTTCATTAAGAGCGGCAACAAGCATATCTTCAAGCATTTCTACATCTTCCGGGTCAACAACTTCAGGGTTGATACCGATAGCTTTAATAGTATGGTCACCTTTTGCGGTAATTTCAACCATACCGCCGCCTGAAGTTACAACATATTCTTTTTCTTCAAGTTCTGCCTTTTTGTTTTCAAGATTTTCTTGCATTTTTTGAGCCTGGCGGAGCATATTTTGCATATTTTGCGGACCGCCGCCCATTCCCTGAGGAAGTCTTGCTTTCATAGTTAATTCTCCTATATTTTATTCAAAATTTATTTTGATATTATCCTCTGCCTGATGAATTAAATCTTCAAGCAAATCTCTTTTAGGTGCGTCTGTTGCTTTCTTTTTAAAAATACCGAGTTTAAAGCTTTGCCCTGTGACATCATAAAGTGCCTGCTTAATTGCTTTAGAATAAGTAGGAGTTTTCAAAAACTGAATGATTGTCGGGTTCGGACTGTCAATTAAGAAATATTCCCCTCTTATATACCCGCGTGAACCCGCAAGTACGCCGAACAAGGCTATATTTTGCTTATGAATAACATCCATAAAATCACCCCAATGCTCAAATTCATATTGGGTATTGGAATCATCTGTATTTACAGTTTGCTGCGGCTTATTAACCGCAGTTTCTTTTTTACCTTGCGAAGCTTTTGATTCAATACTTGGTTTAGAAGATGTTATCGGCGGCAAAGTATCGTTTTTAATTTCTTCAACAGCTTTTTCAGCCTTAACCTCCTGCTTGTTTTCTGCAACAACAGGCTTTGCGCCTTCAACAACCGCCGGTTGTTGCGAAACATTAACACCACGGTTAACTGCACGCTCAAGCTTTGAAATTCTATCAACAAGGGAATCAATATTTACATCAAGTTTCGGCTCACAAAGCTTAACAAATGCCATTTCAAGCTCAACCCTTGCATTTGCCCCTGTTTTAATTTTAGTTAAAGCATCCTGAAACAAATCAAGAGCAAAAATTACATTTTCAAGTGTAAAATTTTCTGCCGATAATATGATGGAATTATACTCATCATCTGTGCAAATAATCAAGCCTCTGCTGTCTTTAACTGTTTTAACAATAAGGAAATTGCGAAGATGATTTATCATCTCAACGCAAAGCCTTTCCATATCATAACTGTTTTGATAAAGTTCGGATATAACAGTCATAGCAGATGAGCTGTTTTGAGTGCAAATGCAATCCGTCAGTTTATACAAAGCTTCACGGCCTGCCAAACCTGCGACTTCACTTACAAGGGCAGAATCAATTTTTTTGCTTCTGCCTGCGCATTGGTCAAGAATAGAAAGTCCGTCACGCAATGCACCGTCTGCAATACGGGCAATAAGAATTGCCGCATCATCATCAAGCTCCATACCCTCAAGCTGTGCAACCTGCTTCAACCTGACTGACATAGTTTCCGGCTGAATACGCTTAAAATCAAATCTTTGACAGCGTGACAAAATTGTTGCCGGAAGCTTATGCACCTCGGTAGTGGCAAGAATAAATATTACATGAGCCGGCGGTTCTTCAAGAGTTTTAAGAAGGGCATTAAATGCACCGGTAGAAAGCATATGAACCTCGTCTATAATATAAACTCTGTATTTACCCCTGCTCGGTGTATAATTAGCTTCTTCTCTTAAATCACGGATATTATCTACGCCGTTATTTGAAGCGGCATCTATTTCAACAACATCATAAATAGTACCGCTGTCAAGACCTTTGCAAACCTCACATTCGTTACAAGGCTCACCGTCAACACTGTTTTCGCAATTAACAGCCTTTGCCAAAATTTTTGCACAAGTTGTTTTACCTGTACCGCGCGAACCTGTAAAAAGATAAGCGTGAGCAATTCTGTTTTCCTTAATCTCATTTTTAAGCGTAGAAGTTACATGCTCCTGCCCATATACATCAGCAAAAACTTTAGGTCTGTATTTTCTGTACAATACCTGATACATCTTCATCACTCCTACACTTAACTAATATAATTAAAAGGCAGAGACAGCTTATTTCATAATGTAACGCACAGACTTGTCTGCGGCACACAGAATAATCCACTTATTGCTGCTCGGTTCCCCGCCTGACAAGGTTCGTAGCATCCCGTTGCACAGGGCCCGTACGCTACACTATGAAATAAGGAATAACCCCTACCTTTTGTGAAAGTATTATACTACATAATTATTCAGAAATCAAGACTTTTTCTATCTCTGCAAAATAAATATAATGATAATCTTTTTCAGGATACCATCTGCCGTCAATTGAAGCATCTGTGAAATCTTTTGGGTCGAACTTGCTTTTTGCCATTTTTTTGCAAACAAGCACAAGCTGTGCTTCTTCAAAATACGGAGCATTTTCATCAAAATTAGGTGTAAGATTACATTCCTTAACCTTATCAACATCCCTGCCGCTCTTTGAGCCGCAAATTCCGTGAATAGCCTGCTTTTTATCAAGCGGGTAAAAGCTAAGAGTAAAATGGTCATTAGAATTCATAAATTCTTCCGTATATCTTTGCGGGCGAATATATACAGTCACACTGTCTTTTCCCCAAAGTTCACCCATACTGCCCCAAGAAACAGTCATAGTATTAAACTTATCGCTGTTGCCTGCTGTAACAAGCCCCCAGTTGTTTTTTAGCAAATCGCAAATATTTTCTTTAATATCACTTGCTTTGATTTCTTTAAACATAAAATCACCTACTATAAATTCAATAAAAAAAGGACTGATTTTAATACAGTCCTTTTTAATTTTATTTTATAAACTTAATAAGTTCAAGTGCTGCATTAACATCACCGTCAACTTTAAGCTTGCCGGTTGTAAAAGCAATTACAGGATCAAGCTTGCCGTTAATAAGCTTGGTAAAGTTAGTTGCATTTACGGTAAGAATTGCATTTCTGTCATAGTATTCATAAGGCTCAACGTGAACCTGACCATCTTTAATTTCAATATAGAAAATTCCCTCAACTTTACCGATAAGATTGATTTGAAAAGCAAGAGTTCCCTGAACTGAAGAAACATCCGTGTTTAAAAATTTCTTTCTTGTTGCCTGAACAACTGAATCGTATGTCATTGCCATAGTATAAACCCTCCTAAAATATCTTTCCTCTCTCAATTGTCATTATATCACACTTGTCAAGTCATATCAATAACATAAGCTATATTAAATTTCGCAAATTTCCTTATTTTTTGCAAAATTTAAAATGCAAATGAATATTTATATCAAAATGGCAAAAATTATATATGGTGATATAAAAATGATGTTTTTAAAAGCATTTATAGTCGGCGGTTTAATCTGTATTATAGGTCAATTACTTATAGATTTAACAAAGCTGACTCCTGCAAAAATTCTTGTTTTATTTGTATGTATCGGCGTACTGCTCGGCGGACTCGGAATATATCAACATTTAATTGATTTTGCCGGTGCCGGCGCAACAGTTCCGCTAACAGGTTTTGGTGCTTCCCTTGCAAAAGGTGTAAAGGAAGCCATACAAAAAGACGGTTTTATGGGTGTAGTGGCAGGCGGACTTCAAGCGTGTGCAGTCGGAATTACCGTCGCAATGCTCAGCGGACTTACAGTAGCACTTATCTGCCGACCTAAAGATAAATGAAAAAGGCGGCAAAAGCCGCCTTTTATAATATGTAATATTAAATTACTCGCCCTTCATTTCAAGAAGCTTTGCTTTACCTTCAAATGAATCCTTTGAAAGCTTAATTGAATCAAATATTGCAGCTTCAATATCATCAGGTGTACAGCCAAGTTCTTTAGTATCATCGGTTGGAATAAAGAGATTCATACCCATAATATCTGCAAGGCCTACCGGGTCAATACCGGCTTCAACATTACGGGAAGCATAATCCTTACGCATTACATGGCCGAACATTTGGAAGAATACCTTAGGGCAGTCAACAATTTTACGATCAGGAATACCATCCATAGCTCTGTAAACGATTTTAAGGAATTCTCTCCAAGTTAAATTATAGCAAGAAATACCGTAAGCTCTTGCACCCTTAACCTGTTCAGCAGCACCTACAATAGCTTCACCAACCTGGCGAACTGTAAGCATTGCAGTGCCTCCCTTTGGATACATAGTGAAAGGCATTTTTTCAAATCTTTGAAGCTGTTCAATAAGGATAACCCAAACAGGGCGTCTGCCCGGCTGAGTACCGAAGATATACGGAAGTTCAAGAACTGCAACACCCATATCATCATCAGCATATTTAAAAGCAACCTCTTCCTGCTCAACACGGGAACGGATATAAGGGTGCTTATCGCAAAGCTGCATATCAGGTCTTTCCTTTGCAAGCCAAGCAAAATATGAGCCAAGAACAACGCATCTTTTAACGCCGCACTTTTTAGCCATTTTCAAGAAACGGTCGGTTGGGTTGATATTATACTTTTTGTATGCATCATAAACAGGATGAGGGAATTCAACTCTTTCATCAACACCTGCCGCGTAGACGAAAGCATCCATACCTGTCATAGCTTTTTCAAGTTCTTCATCAGTAAGTTCAAGGAAGTTACCGAATTCAATATCCATTTCCTTAGGAATAGGTGCACCTTCAGGAAGCGGAGGCAAAGCAATAGTTTTAACCTTATGACCACGGTCAATAAAAATTTGAGCAGCAGCAGAACCCAAAAGGCCTGTACCGCCGAAAATAAGAACATTCATTATAAAAATCCCCCTTAAATTATTAAGTCTATTATAACAGTTAAGATATAATCCGTCAACAAAATTATAAAATAATTATAAACTTTAAATAAACGAGTGTTCAATAGTAATAACTACATTTATTTTTTCATCATATTCTTTAAACAGAGCCATAATATCATTCAATATTTTTGTAGTATCGTTATTTTTATCAAAAGGAATCACAAGATCAAAAATTAGATTTTTATGAGTTTCACCGTTTACAAGCCTAAAATCATGAAATGAATATTCACTGTTATAACTTTTAATTATTTTTTGAGCGATTGACTTATATTTATTTACTTCTTCATTATCAATATCAATCGGGTCAAGGTGAATACAAATTACAATATTAAGTTCTTTTTGTATTTTCTTTTCAACATTATCTATAACATCGTGGATATGAACTATATCTTCATTTGACGGTACTTCTGCATGAGCGGAAGCAATAATTCTGCCCGGCCCATAATCATGCACTATTAAATCGTGAACGCCGACTATTTCAGATTCACTCAAAATTAAATCTTCAATACTTTTTACAAGTTCGGCAGACGGCGGCTGACCGAGAAGCGGCCCCATTACATCTTTTAGAATTCCGACACCGGACATAATAATCGCAGCAGCAACAAAAATACCCACAATTCCGTCAATACGGTAAAAGCCCGTAAAATGAGATATTACAAGTGAAATAATTGTAGCCGAAGTCGCAATGCAGTCATTAAGGCTGTCTTGGCAAACAGCTTTAAGATTTATATTATCCGTTAATTTATAAAGCTTATTATTAAAATAAGCCATCCAAAGCTTAACGCAAATTGCAAGAAGCAAAACAAAAAATGAAACTATACTAAAGCTTACTTCTTCAGGCTTAAATATTTTAATAACAGAAGATTTACCGAGTTCAACCCCCATTAAAAGAATAATGAACGATACAATCAAAGCGGATATATATTCAAGCCTGCCGTGACCGAAAGGATGTTCCTTATCCACAGGCTTATTGGCAAGTTTAGCCCCGGCGATAGTAACAACATTTGAGCCTGCGTCAGACAAATTATTAAACGCATCTGCCGTAATTGATACAGAACCGGACACAGTACCGATAATAAATTTAACAATGCACAGAAAAGCATTGCAAATTATTCCGCACCAGCCACTCATTGTGCCGACTTTTTCACGGCCGAGAGAAGCCGAAACATCATATTTACTTTTTATCATATTTATAAGAAATTTCGTCATTAAAAATCACCCAACAATTACAGTATACTTTTATATTATCATCAATAACAAAAGTATGCAATAAAATTATATTGCGTTTTTTAATTTCCGTGATAAAATAAATATATAAATTCAGTGTTGAGGGATAAATATGATATTAAGAACACCTAATTTTTATAAAGATTTTAAATGTATTGCCGGCGCCTGCCCGGACTCTTGCTGCCAAGGCTGGGAAGTGGACGCAGATGAAAAATCACTTAAATATTACAAAACAATATCGGGTGAAATAAGAGAAAGAATAGACAGTGTACTTTCTAAAGATGAATTCGGCAACACAATTTTTAAATTAGCAGAAAAAAAGCGTTGTCCGTTTTTAAACGAACAAAATTTATGCGATATGCACATTGCAATAGGCGGTGAGCATACGCCATACACTTGCAGAACATTTCCGAGATTTATTAACGATTTCGGCGGTACTGAAGAAATGGGTATTTCGTTTTCCTGCCCGGTGGCAAGTGATATGATATTTAACCTTAAAGAAAAAATGACATTTGTTGATGAAGCGAACGACAGATTACCACAGCTTAACGAAATTGATGCGGAAACATATTACTATTTGGTTAAAGCAAGAAAGCAAGCATATTCAATCATTCAAAACAGGGACAAGCATATTAAAGACAGACTGCTTGAACTTTTAGACTACGGAAAAGAAATACAAAAAGATTTGGACACATATGACGAGGGAAATGATGATATTGACTTTTTTGAAGTATTTGATAACCCCGAAGTAATAAATCAAGAATGGGTAGAAAAAGTAAATGCAGGAAAAGAAAATAAAATATCAAATGAAATATACAATGAGCAAATAGCAATGTATTTTTTATTCAAATACTTTCTTCTGGCTGTTTACGATTATGATGTTTTATCAAAAATCAAAATGGCAGTAATAGGTGTATTGATTGTTACATACTTTGGTGAAGAAAGCTGGGTAATGCATCTTTGGAGCAAGGAAACGGAACACTCGCAATATAATATGGATCGATACAAAAAGCTCCTTAAAAGTGCCAACTGTTTAAGCACCAAGGAGCTTGAAAAAAGATTAAATAATTAAATTGAGTTTAAAAGCGACTTTACTTCGTTTAAACTTGAAATTTGATAATCAGGCACAATATCTTCGCATTTTTTACCGTTTGGATTAAACCAAACGGTTTTTATTTTTGCATTTTTTCCGCCTAAAATATCAGATGTAAGGCTGTCGCCTATAATAACGGTTTCATCCCTGTTAAAATCCTTTATTTTTGAAAAAACATAATTAAAAAATTCCACATTAGGCTTTTCATACCCTACCACTTCCGATATAAATATATCTTTAAAGCAATGGGAAATATTTGCGGTACTCATTCTTCCCTCTTGCACTTTTTTAGAACCGTTTGAAACAAGGTATAAATCATAATCTTTATAAATAGAATTAAGCATTTCTTTTGCCCCTTTAACAAAGTAGTGACCTTTTGCAAGATTTTCTTCATAAACCAAAGTTGTTTTTTTAGGTGATAAATCCAAGCCCAAATCATCAAAAAGGAGTTTGAATCTGTTAACTTTAACCTCTTCTCGTGATATTTCGCCAAGTTCAAGCCTTTTCCACTGTGAAATATTATATTGGCTGTATTTTAAAATCATTTCATCTGTTACATCATAGCCAAAACTTTCAAATGTTTTAATAATGGCAATTTTTTCGCTCATATTAAAATCAAGAATGGTATCATCCAAATCAAATAAAACTGTTTTAATCATAAAGAGCTCCTAAAAATAAAAATCCGTCTGCATCATTATAACAGATACAGACGGATAATTCTATACTAATTTAAAGGTCAGCCTTTGTGACTGCAATTTGAATGGCACTTACTGCAATCGCCGCCGCAAACCGCACTCTTGCCTGCCTTTTTATCTTTCACTATCTTTCGTATGATTAAGAAAACAACAAGCAAAATAACCGCAATAACAATAATATTATAAATATTTGCTTTTAAAAACGCAAGCATACAAATACTTCCTTTCTTTAAATTAAATTATGCTTTAACTTTATTTTTCTTTGAAGCTTTAGTATTGATTGTAAGTCTGTTATCATCATACTTATTCTTTCTGAAAAGCATATAGAGAAGACCTGCAAGGCAAACAAGAGCAGCAATAAAGCCAATAACATTGATGTCGCCGGCAAATACAAGACCGATTTGATATACAATAAGTGAAATGATATAAGCAAAACCACACTGATAGCCGATTGCAAACCAAGTCCATTTAGCATTGTTCATTTCTCTCTTGATAGCACCGATTGCTGCGAAGCAAGGAGCGCAAAGAAGATTGAAGATAAGGTATGAATAACCTGCAAGAGCAGCATGACCGCCACTGAGACTTGCAAGGTCTTTACCAAAGTTAACCCAGATTTCATCACCATTTTCAGCAAGTTCGCCTGCGAAGTGATAAAGAACACCGAATGTTGAAACAACATTTTCCTTAGCAATAAGACCTGTAACAGCTGCAACAGCCGGTTTCCAACCACCCCAGCCAAGTGGGATGAAGAGCCATGCAAACAAATTACCAAACTTAGCGAGGATTGAGTTATCCATATCCTCAACCATACCGAAGGCACCGTTTTCTACGCCGAAGCCCTGGAGGAACCAAATAAGGATTGTTGCAAGTGTAATAATTGTACCTGCTTTTTTGATAAATGACCAGCCACGCTCCCAAGTTGAACGAAGAACTGTGCCGAGAGTAGGAATATGGTAAGCAGGAAGTTCCATTACGAATGGAGCAGGGTCACCGGCAAATTTCTTTGTTTTCTTAAGCATAATACCTGAAACAATGATTGCGGCAACACCAACGAAGTAAGCTGATGTTGCAACCCAGCCGGCTCCGCCGAAGCAAGCACCGGCAATAAGACCGATGATTGGAAGCTTAGCACCGCAAGGAATGAATGTGGTAGTCATAATTGTCATACGACGGTCACGCTCGTTTTCAATTGTACGAGAAGCCATTACAGCAGGAACGCCGCAGCCTGTACCGATAAGCATAGGAATGAATGACTTACCTGAAAGACCGAAGTGACGGAAAATTCTATCCATTACGAATGCTACACGGCTCATATAACCGCAACCTTCAAGAATTGCAAGAAGGAAGAAGAGAACAAGCATTTGAGGAACGAAACCAAGAACTGCACCGACACCGGCTACGATACCGTCATTGATAAGACCGAAGAGCCAAGGAGCAAGATGTGGTTCAAGGAATTTTTCAAGAAGTCCCGGTACCCATTCGCCGAAGAGAACATCGTTTACCCAGCTAGTTCCCATATCACCTATCCACTGCATTGAGATATAGTAAACGCCCCACATAATAAGTGCGAAAATAGGAAGACCTAAAATTCTGTTTGTAATAACTTTATCAATTTTATCTGAAGTTGAAAGCTTACCTTTATGAGCTTTTTTATATACAGCTTTAATAATTGAAGAAATGTAAAGGTATCTTTCATTTGTAATAATGCTTTCAGCATCATCGTCCATTTCATTTTCTGCAGCTTCAATATCCTTTTGAATATGAGCAAGAGTTGCATCTGAAATGTTAAGCTTTTCAAGTACCTTATCATCGCTTTCAAAAATTTTGATGGCATACCAGCGCTGCTGATTTTCAGGCATATTATTAAGAGCCGCTTCTTCAATATGAGCGATTGCATGCTCGACAGCACCTGAAAATTCGTGCTGAGGAATTGTTGCAGGGCCGCCTGCTGCTTCAATAGCTGCTTCGGCTGCTTCCATAACACCTGTACCCTTTAAAGCTGAAATTTCAACTACCGGGCAAGCGAGCTGCCTGGAAAGTTCTTTAATATTGATTTTATCGCCATTCTTTTTAACGATATCCATCATATTAACAGCAACAACAACCGGAATACCGAGTTCAACGACCTGAGTTGTTAAATAAAGGTTTCTTTCAAGGTTTGTTCCGTCAATGATGTTAAGAACAACATCAGGTTTTTCATCAATAAGATAGTTACGGGCAACTACTTCTTCAAGTGTGTATGGAGAAAGTGAGTAAATACCCGGAAGGTCAGTGATAACTACATCATTGTGCTTTTTAAGTTTACCTTCTTTTTTCTCAACCGTAACGCCCGGCCAGTTGCCGACATATTGGTTAGAACCGGTAAGTGCATTGAACAAAGTTGTTTTACCACAGTTCGGGTTACCGGCAAGAGCAATTTTAATACTCATATTTATGTATATCCTTTCATACTAAAATACTATTCATTATGTTAGTTCTTTCTAATTTTTATTAGTTTCAACTAACTCAGGTGCTAAAAAATAAGCCTTATTCTACCTCAATAAGTTCAGCGTCACCTTTACGAACTGAAAGTTCATAATCTCTTACAGTGATTTCAATCGGGTCTCCGAGCGGTGCTACTTTTCTCACATAAATTTCAACGCCCTTGGTAATACCCATATCCATAATTCTGCGCCTTAATGCACCTTCACCGTGCACACGCTTAACGATACAGGTTTGCCCAACCTTGACTTGCCTTAAAGTGTTCATCCTTTTTCCTCCTTAATATCTATTTAAAAATAAAATTAAACAAAAATCTTTTGTGCCATTCCCTCACTGATTGCAATTCTGGCACCTTTAACATTAACAATCACATTACCTGAATATGATGATATAACCGTAACATTTCCGCCAACAACAAAACCAAGGTCAGCCAAATGGGCTTTAATTTCCGGTTTGCCTGCAATACGCTGAATGGTAAATTCCTCACCTGCGTCTGCTAAAGTAATAGGCATCATAATACACACATCCTTTACACATAAAATATGTTTATGTTAGGTTCTGCTAACGATTGTTAGTGTTCTCTAACCGCTTATATGTTAGCACCGCCTAACTGATTTGTCAAGAAAAAATTTTAACTTTTTATAAAACTTGAAAAAAATACAGCTTAATGTTATAATAAATTGTATATTATGTAATAAGACGAAGGTGCAATATGAAAATCCAAGAATCAGCAGAGAACTACCTTGAAACAATTTTAGTATTAAAAAACAGAAACGGAGCAGTTCGCTCAATAGACATAGCAAATGAATTAGGCTTTTCAAAACCAAGTGTCAGCGTTGCAATGAAAAACCTTAGGGAAAACGGATACATAGAAGTTGACCCGTCAGGTTACATTACATTGCTTGATTCCGGCAGGCAAATTGCCGAAAAAATATATGAAAGGCACACTACAATATCTAAGTGGCTTATGAGCATAGGAGTAGATGAAAAAAACGCTGTTGAAGACGCTTGCAGAATTGAACACATTATTTCAAGCGAAAGTTTTGAAGCAATTAAAAGAATAAGTAAACCGGAATAAAAATAAAAATAAAGACGATGCGTTGCATCGTCTTTTATTTTGCAGTATTTTATTTATTGTGCTTTTGCCTTAAAAATTCAACATTTTCATCAACAAGCTTTTTCTTAAGCGGATACCAAAACCAAAGTATCAGTGCAAGCAAGATGAAGCTGATTGCCGGAAGAAGAGTTGAAATATCAAAAATACCCTCAACAACATTTTTATCAAATGCTGTTGATTTTTTATAACCAATCATTGAAAGAAGTGCACCCGATAACCCTGATGTAAGAGCTTGGCCGAGTTTTCTTGCAAAAGAATAGAGGGCGTAAACAGAACCGTCTTCGCGGATACCGTTTTTAATTTCCGAATAATCAATAACATCTGTAATAAGCGCCCACACAACCATAGAGAAAATGCCTAAACCGAACCAACATAAAAATTGGAATGCAACATACACCCAAACATTTTGAGGCCTGATAAAATAAAGCAAAAAGCATACTATACCGGCAACCATATTTGAAGCAACGCTTATTTCTGCTTTACCGAACTTTTTTGCAAGAGGTTTGGCAATAACCGCCGCAATTATCATGCCACCGCCCATCATTACAACCGAAAGGCTCTGAATTTTAGCATTACCGTAATAATTCGGAAATACATAGTTCGCCATTTGCTGAATGGTAAGCTGAGAAATAAGCATAAAAATTGTTGCTACAATAATAGAAATTAAAGCGCGGTTTTTAAATGCATTTGAAAGCATTTTGCCGATATTATTCTTTTTTAATTGCTCCTGTGAAATTTCAGGCCTTACACGCTCGGTAGTCAAATGATAGCAAAGAAGATAGCAAATGATTGCTAATACGGAGCAAATGCCTGCAACAAGAGTAAATTTAGTACCGCTTATAACTTCGTTGCCGTTTTCCTTATTGTAAATAATAAGAGGAACAACAGCCATAATAATAGCACCGGCGAGTACGCCGCCCATTGTTCTGAAAGTGGATAATGACTGCCTGTCATCAGGATTTCCGGAAATGGCAGAAGCCATTGAACCGTAAGGAATATTGATTGAAGTATAAAAAACAGAACCCCAAAGAATATATGTTATAAAAAGATATGCAATTTTAGCAGGTTTTGGCAAACCTGAAAGTGAACTTTGGTACATCAAAAAAGAAACGATTGCAACAGGGCCGCACATTCTTCTTATCCAAGGTTTAAATTTACCGGCAGGAGTCATTTTGCTTTTATCGCAAATTCTGCCCATTGCCACATCTGTAAAAGCATCTACAAAACGGGCAATCATCATAATTATACCGACTACATATGCATCAACATCCATTACATCGGTATAAAATTTTAAAAGAAAGCTTGAAGAAAGCAGAAATGTTAAATCATTACCGAAATCACCAAACATATAGCCTATTTTGTCTTTAAAGCCGAATGGTTTAATTGCTTTGTTATTTTCCATATAATATTCATCCTTTGTTAGATATTTTTGTGTAACTCTTACAAAATATATAATACAATAATTTTTCTTATTTTACAATATTATATTTTACAAAATAGGTATAAAAATTCATTTATAATAAATCAGTGCCTTGTATCATCATCAAAACATTCACAAAAGCGTGCCGCAAACGCAGGTTCCTCCCCACCCTTATAAAGATGGCTTATATCACCAAACTGCTGGCAGCGAAAAGATGCAATACCCCTTTCTCTTTCCTCGGTAATCAAAGTGGTAACAGAAGTCGGAAGTGCAACAAAATTGTGCCAAAGCACCATAGGAGAGCAAGAAAAAATATGTGACAGCAGCACACATTCAACACCAAAATGGCAAAAAAGAACAATGGTATCGTGATTGGAATTATTAACCTTATATACCCTACCGTTATGCTCATAACCGTGCTTTTTTAACAATTCATCAATACCTTCGCACACATTTTTATATTTGCGTTCAACTGTACCGTAACGCATAATTTTAGACTTATACCAATTATCATAATTATAATGTTCCGGATATTTAGTCCAAACGCTCGGTAATCTGTCCCAGCAGGAAACAAGCTTTAAGCCTGACACGATTTTACCCTCAAATTCGCAAAGCCACGGCAAAGTTTCAGCAGTGCGGTTCATTTTATTAAGAGTGTAAGACGCTGTATCCTGCGCTCTGCCGAGCGGCGAGCAATAGAAAGCCTTAACATCAAGTTGTGAAATACGGTCACTCAGCAACTGCGCTTCGCGTACACCCTTTTGAGTTAATGAGTCATGCTCATAATCAGGATCACCGTGACGAATAATAATAAGTTTCATATATATCACCACTTAAATAATATCATATTTGATAAGTTAATACAATTATGGTATTATTAAATTATGAAAATTTTAATTGATGCAGACGGTTGCCCGGTTACAAAATCGGCAATAGAAATAGGAAACGAATTTGGCATTGAAAGCATTATTTTTTGCGATACAAGCCATCAATTTAATATTGAAAGCGTAACGATAATTACAGTAGGAAAAGGAAATGACAGTGCCGACTTTGCACTGGTAAACAAATGCACAGCCGGAGATATTGTGATAACACAAGACTACGGATTATCGGCAATGGCACTTGCAAAAGGTGCAATAATAATTAACCAAAACGGTTTGATTATAAACGATTATAACATTGACACGCTTTTAACATCACGCCACATTTCAAAGAAAGCAAGAAGAGCAGGCAAGCATTTAAAAGGCCCGGCAAAAAGGACAAAAGAGCAAGACGAAAAATTTGAAAAAGCATTGAGGGGTATACTGAATGAACATTTTAATCGTTCCTGACAGCTTTAAAGGAAGCTTATCATCAAAAGAAGTGTGTGAAAATATAAAAGCAGGAATTGACAACATTCAAAAGCACAACATAATCTGCCTGCCGTTTGCCGACGGCGGTGAAGGATTTGGCGAATGCTTATGTAATTTTTGTAATGGCAATATACTTTACACATATTGCAGTGACATATATTTAAAAAAGGTTAAGGGGCATATATACACTTACGGTGACACCGCAATTATTGAAACAGCCACAGCAAGCGGCCTGCAAAAGAAAAAAGATGTAATGAACGCCACATCATATGGTACGGGAGAGCTGATAAAGTTCGCTGTATCAAAGGGTTTTAAGAATATTATACTCGGATTAGGCGGAAGCGGATGCTGCGACGCAGGTGCCGGTGCGCTGGCCGCTCTCGGTGCAGTATTCCGCGATATAGACGGTGATGAAATCGACTTCCCTGCCGGCAAAGATTTGAATAATATTTACGGTCTGGGATTCACAAATATTGTAAAGGATATTAACTTTACATTCGCCTGTGATGTAGAAAATGTATTTTTTGGCAAAAACGGTGCGGCATATGTATTTGCAAAGCAAAAAGGAGCTAATGATAAGCAGGTAAAAGAGCTTGATGACGGGCTGAAAATGATTAACGCTTTTTTACCGCGTGACATCAGAAATGTAAAGGGCGGCGGAAGTGCCGGCGGAATATGCGGTGCTCTTTATTCTGTATACGGCGGAAAAATCAAAAGCGGATTTGATATATTGAGTGAAGCGGCGGATTTGGAAGAAAAAATCAAAGCAAGTGATATTGTAATCACCGGCGAGGGAAAAACGGACAAGCAAACTTTAATGGGAAAATTGGTATTCAAAATAAGTGAACTTTGCAAGAAATACGACAAAGAATGTATTGTTATGAGCGGAGACATTGAAAATGTAAAACTCGGAGATAAAATGTACAGTTTAGTCGAAAAAAACATAAGCAAAGAAGACGCGATAAAAAATGCCGACAACTTACTTTACGAAAAAGCTAAACTTGTTATTAAAGATTTAAATAAGGCTTGAAATATTTTCCTAAAAATAATATAATACAATAGCATATTATAATTAAGGAGTTATAGAAAATGAAAGTTATTTTACCTAAGCACAGAGAATTCCTAATCAGATTTGAGGACGGTTACGCACAGGAAGCTGAAGCGTGGGAAGCACTCAACCAAATTGTTAAAGATTATTCGGTAGACGGAAAAAGCGTTTACAGCGAAACTTTTATTGAAGACAATGAAGATAAAGTTAAGGCTCTTCAGGAAAAGTACGAATTTACATATGAAATTATTGAAAAGTAAGCAGGTATAATTATGCAGACGAAAACAGCTTATATGGTTGCAACATCTCATCTCGATACAGTTTGGAGATGGACTCTTGCAGACACGGTTGAAAAATTCATTCCGGACACATTAAGCAAAAACTTTGACCTTATTGAAAAATATCCTAACTATCTGTTTAATTTTGAGGGTGCTTACAGATATGAACTTATTGAAGAATATTATCCAAAAGCATTTAAAGAAATCAAAAGATATGTAAGAATAAATAAGTGGAATCCTGCCGGCTCCGAATATGAAAATGGTGATGTTAACATTCCTTCACCGGAAGCTATTACCAGAAACATACTTCTCGGTAATAACTATTTTTATGAAAAATTTGGTATAAAAAGCAAGGATATATTTTTACCTGATTGTTTCGGTTTTGGTGCGCAATTACCGCAAATCATAAATGACGCGGGCCTTTTAGGTTTCAGTACACAAAAACTTTCTTGGGGCAGTGCATACGGCATACCGTTTGACATCGGTATGTGGGTAGGTGCTGACGGAAACGAAATCGGTGCATCATTAAACGCTAAAAGTTACAGATATAAACTCAGCGGTGATGTGCGTGCCGATTTAAGCGTTATTGACGGAATAAGCAAAGCTTATATGGAAACCAATATGAAGCTTCCTTGGGTAAATCACCTTTACGGAACAGGTGACTGGGGTGGCTCACCGACTGAAGAAAGTGTTAAAAGTGTTTGCGAAAGCGTAAAGGCAAATGCTAAAGAAGAAAACAAGCTATTCAAAGTAAAAAGTGCGCGAAGCGATAAGGTATTCACACAGCTTAAAAAATACAATAACGGTTCAAACGGTGTATTTATCCCAAGGTATAAGGGTGATTTACTTATGACAAATCACGGTGCCGGATGTTACACTTCAAGAACGCAAAGCAAAAGATTAGATTATCAAAGTGAGCAAATAGCGCACAGTGCAGAATTTGTCTGCTCATTCGCCGAACTTTGCGGCTGTTACGAATATCCTAAAGAAAATCTTAACAAAGCCTGGAAACGCTCGATTAAACATCAATTTCACGATGATATTACCGGCACATCCTTGATGGAAGTGTACAATGACGCGTGGGATGACTATTATTCATCAATAGCTCAATTTAAGGGTGAATTAACATCTTCCATTCAGGCGCTTTCAAGAAATATGGATACTTCTTGGATACCTGAAAATGCAGTTGCAATTTCTGTATCAAACCCTACACAATACAGAAGAAAAGAGAGTGTTGAAGCAAAAATCAAATTAAATGTAAACACTCCTTTTGTTAAGGTAATTGATAAGCAGAAGCAGGAAGTGCCAAGCCAAATCGTCAAAAAAACAGGCAAGAATTTTGAAATTATATTTTTTGCAGATGTACCGTCATATGCAGTACACATTTATGCGGTAGTACCGAGTGACGAAGAATGCAAAATAAAAAACGACCTTGAAGTCAGCGAACACAGGCTTGAAAACAGTAAATATAAAGTTATTTTCAACAAAAACGGTGACCTTGCATATCTGTTTGATAAAGAGCTTAACAAGCAGCTTATAAAAGCACCGATTAAGCTTGCATTACTTCACGATACAGGTTCGCTTGCATACCCGTCTTGGGAACTGAGGAAAGAAGATATTGACAAACAACCTTACTGCTATGCAAACACGCCTACATTTGAAACAGTTGAAAACGGGCCTGCAAGAATTGCAATTAAAATTACAAGAGAAGCCGAATATTCAACAATAATTCAAACAGTTTCACTCTACCCTGACAGCAAAGTTATCAGAGTAGACAACGAAATTGAATGGAGAACAAGAAGAACACTTTTAAAAGCTGTATTTCCGCTTTCTGCATCAAATTACACTGCGAAGTATGATTCCGGTGTAGGATATACAGAAAGAGAAAACAACAACGAAAAACTTTATGAAGTACCTGCTCAAAAATGGGCGGACATTACCGATACGAGCGGCGAATTCGGTGTAAGTATACTTACAGATTGCAAGCACGGTTGGGATAAGCCTGACAACAACACATTGCGCCTCACTTGTATTCACTCACCTTTAGGTGCATTTACGAAAGAAACGAGGCAGGATTTGCAAGACCTTGGAAGAAACTGCTTCAGCTTTGGTATTTATGGCCATAAGGGTGATATTGAAAACGGAACTAACAAAGAATCAATGAACTTTGCAAGAAAGCTTATCACTTGCGAAGTGAAGAAAAGTGAAAGCAAGGGCGAATTCTCACAGATTGCAAGCTTATTAAAAATAACACACGATAACATTGTTATAAGAGCTGTAAAAATGAGCGAAGATGATGAAAACGCTTTAATAGTAAGGCTTAACAATGCAACCGCAATTGAGCAAAAAAATGCAGCACTGAGTGTTTACCGTGAATTTGAAAAGGTTGACGAAGTTAATACAAGCGAAGAATTCATAAGAAATCACGCAGAAGTTAACGGTAAAGTTATTCGTGTTACTTTAAAGCCATTTGAAACAATAACTTTAAAAATCAAATTTGCAAAATCAGAAGAATGTGAAAACAATAATACATATTCGCCAATGAGGCTTAATTACAATGTTAAGGCTTTCACAAATTATGATAATATGAAGCATATCATATTACAAGGCGGCGGATATTCACTTCCTATTGATTTGATTGATAGAAACATAAAAGTCAACGGAATTGAATTTTACATTCCGCACGGTAACAGAAAGAACAAGAAGCCTAAATGTGACGCAGTAGCTTGCAGGGGTCAAAGCATAAATCTTGACGGTAAGTATAACCAAATTTACATACTCGCAGGTGCAGTAAGTGAAGAAGACATTGTTGGAACATTTAAAATTGACAGAAAAGATTATAACATCAATTTTAAATCAATGACAGCGCCATACAGCAAATGGGATATGTACGGACTTGAGCAAACAGCTCATACAGATGATGAAACAGCATTCGGCTATGAATTCACCCACTTGCATCATCCTGAGGGTAACCTCGTAAAAAAAGCAAGAATGTACTTATATTCACTTAATGTGAAAAACAAAAAGCGATTACGCTTCCCTAACAATAACAAATTGGTTATATTTGCAATGACATCCGCTGAAAAGGAAGAATTTACAAACCTTGCAGATAATGTTATTGACATAGTTGATGATAATTACGATTTCGGCAAAATACCGCCGATTGATAAAATCACCGATAAAACAGATGCAATAACTATCAGAGCCGGAAAAATTCAAGACCAATACAACGGTGGTAAAGGCAAAGGATTTTTAAGAGATAATTTAATAACTAACATTATCAGGTCATACACAAAAAGTGAATGGTAAATAACGCAGATAGATTTCGAGAAAGTTAGGTAAATTTTGTCTTTTGTGAGCGGGAGCTGTTTTATTCTCACTTGCTACGAAA
>UMFH01051639.1_pt1 | contig 40860 bp, 34 predicted proteins | sample 1964941 | NCBI WGS metagenome assembly UMFH01 (sample SAMEA4836039, study PRJEB28245) | human gut metagenome | biome: gut microbiome; material: fecal sample | place: Denmark | collected 2008
CGATGTGGTCTTTCAACCACGATCGAGCGGCGGCCTCGCAGCAGCCATCGAATATGCTTGTCGACTCGTTGCCTAAACGCGCCGGTTAAAAGCCCAGGCCAAAGCCCGTTCCGGTAATCGCCGAGTACATAAAGTAAACGTTAATCACGTTGAGGAACACGCCTGTGATGCAACCGTTACGCAGGTAGCGCTCGCACACAATGCGCGCCATGGCAGCAGAGTCGGCATTATTCTTGGCCTGACGACCGGCAGTAAAGTAGGTCGCCACGCCCAGCAGCAGGTTGAGCACCGGCAGCGCCAGCAGCTCGTAGCTCTTGCCCCAGCGCGTCACCTCGCCGGCAGCATTAAACTTGGTTGCCACCTCGGGACCGATGTTGGGAATGACAAACGCCGCAACCACCAGCGGAATTACCACAAGCACGAGCAGCGCGATGCCCATGTAGCCGGCCTTTTTGCTGTACTGAAACATCCAAGCAGTCCTTTACACGTTAAAGCGGAAGTGAACGACGTCGCCATCGGCCATGACGTAGTCCTTGCCCTCGATGCGCAGCTTGCCGGCAGCCTTGGCGCCCTGCTCGCCACCGAGCTCGATGTAGTCGTCATAGCCAATGACCTCGGCCTTAATAAAGCCACGCTCAAAATCGGTATGAATCACACCGGCTGCCTGCGGGGCGGTCGCGCCCTGGCGAACCGTCCAGGCCTTGACCTCCATCTCGCCAGCCGTAAAGAACGACTGCAGGCCGAGCAACTTGTAAGCTGCCTGCGCGAGCACATCCAGGCCGGGCTGCTCCAGGCCCAGGCTCTCCAGATAGTCGGCTGCGTCCTCGGGATCGAGCTCGGAAAGCTCGGCCTCAATCTTGGCGCAGATCGGCAACGGCTTGACGCCATCGATGGGTGCCAGGTCGTCGTTGAGCATATCCTCGTCCACGTTGGCCACATACAGGATGGGCTTCATGGTGAGCAGGAACAGGCCCTTGGCAGCGGCACGTTCCTCGTCGGTCATCTCCATCGATGCGGCGCGCTTGCCCTCGTTGAGCCAGGCGAGTAGGCGCTTGGCGACCTCAAACTTGGGCATGAGTTCCTTGTCGCGCTTGGCCTCCTTCTCGAGCTTGGGCAGCTGCTTCTCGAGCGTGCCCATGTCGGCCAGGATAAGCTCGGTCATGATGGTGTCGGCATCGCCGGCGGGATCGACGAACTCGCCCGTGCGGCCCACCTCGCGCATAACGTTGGGGTCCTTAAAGTAGCGCACGACCTCGCAGATGGCATCGGTCTCGCGAATGTTGGCCAGGAACTGGTTGCCCAGACCCTCGCCCTCGTTAGCGCCCTTCACCAGACCTGCGATGTCGACGAACTCGACCGTCGCCGGCACAATACGACCCGGGTTGACGATGTCGGCGAGCTTTTGCAGGCGGCTATCGGGCACATCGACGATACCCACGTTGGGGTCGATCGTGGCAAACGGGTAGTTGGCGGCAAGGCCGGTCTTTTTGGTAAGCGCGGTGAACAGCGTCGACTTGCCCACATTGGGCAGGCCCACGATACCGATGGAAAGGGACACGACAGCTCCTTTTGGTACAGGTACTTCAAACTGCATAAGTATAGCGCCGCCGCAGCATCTGGGCGAACCCGGACGCCACGGCGGCGCAAATGAAGCAGAGATTGGGGTCGCTGGCTAGTCCGCGAGCTTCTCCACTTGGTCGAGCATCTTATCGAGCTTGGCCTTTGCCTCGGCCTTGACCTTCTCGGCCTCCTCGTGGGCCTTGGCCTTCTGAGCGGCCTTTTCCTCGGCCTCGGGATCGACGACGACCAGGTTGGATGCATCATGCTCAACCAACTTAAGCGCATGCTCGGGACACACCTTGACGCAGGCCCCGCAACCTAGGCAATACGTGGACTCCAACGCAAAGCGACCGCTTCCAACCAAATCGCAGGCAAACGTGGGGCACACGTTGACGCACTCGCCGCACGACGTGCACTTGTCAAAATCGCACTCCGGCGTGCTCACCTGCATGTTCTGGGCAAGCTCGGGATGGTTCTGCAGCGTCGAGAGCACCAGCTGCCGCCCGTGCGTGAGCGAACGGCGACGCTTGGTCGTCGTGGTGCCGCACATGGTGTTGAGCGTGCGCTCCAGCTGGGTAATCTGATGGCGATGGGCTTTGAGCTTCTGCGTCACCGAGGCCAGCGCCGCCGTCGCCGGGTTGAGCTTGGTCACTGTCAGGCCCGTCGTGCGGGCGATCTTTTCCATGTACTCCTTGCGCTCGTACTCGCGAAGCTTATGGCACTTGAGGCTCTTGGGGTCGACCTCCAGACCCATACCCGTGCCAGACCACTCTTCGGCCTTCGCGATCGCCTCGCCCAGAATGTCCTCACCACCGATGTTGCGGCATTTATCGCACACGCCCAACGGCAGATACACACTCACGTTGGGATAGTCGGCCAGTACCGAGAACCAAGTCTCGGCCGTAATATCGCCCACGCAGGCAACGACGACTTCGTTTTCGCGCGGCATGCGCTTGAGGGCGCGCGTGCAGGTGACGTAGGCGGTCTCATGGCTCGTAGCCGCCGAGACAATGTCGTCATACAGGTTTTTGGGCGCCAGGCGCGGCGAGATGATTGCCTCGGTCGGACAGGCGGCGGCGCACAGGCCGCACTTGCGACAGGAGTCGAGGATCTCGATGGCGTCTTCCTCGACCTCGATAGCGTTGACCGGGCACACATCCATGCACGCGGTGCAGCCGCTTTTCTCGTTTTTACAGGTCAGGCACGGAATGGTGTTGCCGCGCGGACGCTCCTTGTAGTCGGCAGGATTCCACTGCGGCGCCGATGGATCGAGTGCATCGGTCACGCCGCCAAGCGGGTTTTTAAGAAAGTCGAAACCCTTGCTGATCTCGATAATGTCATCAAACAGATCGTGTTCCTGCGCCATGCGCGGCCCCTCCCTGAGCAGTGCAAACAAGCAAGAGATAATGATACGCTATCGGCCCGCGCCTCGGGCAAATTACACGCGGCGCATCTTTGCGGCAAATAGCCTATGGCCTATCGCCGCCTCGATTGCACAAGGTCAATCAAGTGCCAAGCTATGCCTCGCACATGAGCTGCACGAGCTTTTGTTTGGTCACCTTGGCCTGCTCGTTGGCCATATTACGCTCGTTTCTAAAGACCGCATCCGCAACGCTCATCAGGTCAGCATCGGAAATCGCGCTGCACGGACCGTCCATCGAAGCCGCCGTGGGGCATACGCACAACGGCAGCTCGGCATAAAACGCAACGGCCTTGGCGATATCGAGCATCTTGCCGCCGCCAATACCCACCACCATGTCACAATACTCGGCCTGGGCTTCCTTGGCCATTTTTACAACGGCCTCTTCCGTACACGGACCGTTATAGATCTTAAAGAACGGGTCGCTTAGATCTTCGTCCAGAAATCCATCGACGATCTGCCTACACAGCCGATCCTCGGTGCCCTGGTCAAACAAGACATAGGCAGCGCAGCCCAACCATGAAAAATACCTGCCCTGACGCGAAAGTTCGCCCGGCCCCTGAACATATCGGCCGGGACCGCCATAAACCATGGGAAGCGCCATACGAGAATCCGCCCTTCATCAAACAACTGTTGGCGCAAAGTAACCTGCCCTTGCACCAACTTGTGCATTGGAGACAGACCCCTTTGCACCATAGCAAAAAAGGGGCAAAGCCATCTGCCGGCTTTCCCCTTCCTTAGCTTGATTTACTCATCCATGAGATAGTAGTGGCCCAGTGCGTCGGCACCCAGGATGGCGTTTGCGACCATCTCGGGCGTCACCTCAAACGGCATGTTGCACATGGTGTCCTCGGGCGCGCACGCGGCCTCGGCAACAATCATGGCCTTCTCGCGCGTAACCTCGGCAACGCCAAGTTCCTTCATCGTGACCGGCAGGCCCAGCTCAATGCAGAAGCCCAAGACTTCCTCGAGCTTCTCGGTCGGGGCATCCTCGAGTACCAGCTGGACGATGGTGCCGAAGGCGACCTTCTCGCCGTGATACATGCTGTGGCACTCGGGCAGCATCGTCAGACCATTGTGGATGGCATGAGCAGCAGCAAGGCCCGAGCTCTCAAAGCCAATGCCCGAAAGCAGCGTATTGGCCTCGATGATGTGCTCGACGGCAGGCGTGAGCGCACCCTTCTCCAGCGCGACCTTGGCCTTGACGCCATCGGCCATAAGCGTCTCGTAGCAGAGCTTGGCGAGCGCCAGGCCGGCCATGCCGCCCTTGCCGCCAGCGCAGGTGCCGCCGTCGGCATCGTGCGTCGCCTGGGCCTCGAAATAGGTTGCGAGCGCATCGCCCATACCGGAAACCGTCAGGCGCACCGGGCTCGCCGCGATAACCGTCGTATCCATCAGGACAATGTTGGGGTTTGCCTTAAGGAAGAGATATTTATCGAACTGGCCGTCATCGGTGTAGAGCACCGAAAGTGCCGAGCACGGTGCATCGGTCGAAGCAATGGTGGGGCAAATGATAACCGGGGACTCCAGGTAATAGGCGACGGCCTTCGCGGTGTCGAGGATCTTGCCGCCACCGACGCCGACGATGATGTCGCAACCGTTGTCACGAGCGAGCGCAACCAGGCGATCGACCTCGCCCTTGGAGCACTCACCGTTAAAGTCCTCAAACAGCAGCTCGGCCTTAGCCTCGGCAAAGCCGCCCTCGATCTTGGCGCCGACGCGCTTCTTGCCCGAAGGCGTCACGATGACGAGGGCCTTAGCGCCGAGCGGCTCGACATAGGAACCGAGCTTGGCCAGCTCGTCCGGACCCTGGATGTACTTGCTGGGGCTATTGAAGATTGCAGCCATAACTATCCCATTCTCTAAAAAAGAAAGGGGCTCCGTACGGATACGTGCGGAGCCCCTCGTTACGATAACAAGAGTCGATTAGAAATCGATGTCGGTGTCGTAGTAGCAGGCCTTGAGGATCTTCTCGAAGTCAGCAGCCTTGGTCTCACGCGGGTTCTCGGGCGTGCAGGCGTCCTGCTCGGCGTTCGCGGCGATCTCGGGCAGCTTGGCGAGGAACTCCTCCTCGGAAACCATCTGCGGGTTCTCGGCGTCGACCTTCACGCCACCATTCGCGTAATCCTTGATGGACTGCGGAATGTTGAGCTGGTCGTTGAGGTCGCGAATCTTCTGGACGAGCGCGGCGATGAGCTCCTCGTTGGTCTCGCCGGGAAGGTGCAGGATCTCCTTGGCCACGTAAGCGTAACGCTCGGCAGCACGCGGGTCCTTGGAGTTCCACTGGATGACCTTGCCAAGGTACATAGCGTTAGCAGCACCGTGGATGATGTGACCGTTCTCGAAGGCTGCACCGGTCTTGTGAGCCATGGAGTGAACGATGCCGAGCAGGCCCGAGGAGAAGGCGATACCGGCGATGCACTGAGCCTCGTGCATGTGCTGACGGGCCTCATGGTCGCCAGCATAGGACTTGGGCAGCCACTCAACGATCTCGCGGATGCCGTGCAGAGCGTTGGCGTCGGTGAACATAGAGGCGCAGGTGGAAACGTAGGCCTCCATGCAGTGGGTCAGAGCATCCATGCCGGTGTGAGCGCACAGCTTGGCGGGCATGGTGTAGGTGAGCTCGGGGTCGACGATGGCGACATCAGGGGTGATGTTGAAGTCGGCCAGCGGGTACTTGATGCCCTTTTCGTAATCCGTGATGACGGAGAATGCGGTGACCTCGGTAGCGGTGCCGGAGGTAGAGGAAATGGCGCAGAAGTGAGCCTTCTGACGCAGCTCGGGGAAGCTGAACGGCTGGATAATGTTGTCGAAGGACTCCTCGGGATACTCGTAGAAGACCCACATGGCCTTAGCAGCATCGATGGGCGAACCGCCGCCGATAGCAACGATCCAGTCGGGCTCGAAGTCGCGCATAGCGGCTGCGCCCTTCATGACGGTCTCGATGGAGGGATCGGACTCGACGCCCTCGAACAGCTTGACCTCCATGCCGGCCTCTTTGAGGTCGGCCTCAACGTCCTGCAGGAACCCGCCGCGGCGCATAGAGCTGCCGCCAGAAACGATGATGGCCTTCTTACCCTTGAGGTTCTTCACCTCGTGGCGAGCGCCCTCACCAAAGTACAGATCGCGAGGATTGGTAAAACGTCCCATACTGTGCCTCCTAAACAAGCCCCTCTTAGACTTGCGTATATAACGGAGCACCCAATTGGCTCCGTTAGGACCGGTTTGCGCGTTGCCGGCGATGACAATGCGCGATGTCTAAACGTCTCAACGCTCAGACAAACACTATTTTACCGTTCTGGTTGGTCAGTTATTCACCTAAAGCCGCCAATGATGAAACGTTTTTTCTATCCCTGAAGACCCTTGTGCGGCATTCATACTCCCAAGCTGGGCAAACGTTTTATCAAGGTTGACTACATATCCCGGGCAGGACCGTGCCCCTCCAAAATATGCACCGTTCGCCGCCAAAAATCGACCGTTTGCGGCACCGTGATACCACTCGGTCGTCCAAGGTGCCGACATTTGTGCGACATCCGTCTTCGTGGTGCAAAGGTGCAAGTCCAAGTGCGGCACCCCCGTTGTGCCACATGCGGGTAAACTAGAACTTTATATAGAAACATTTGAACCCTAACCGCAGCAAAGGAGGCCCCATGGCATTCGATCCCATTCAAGAGGATTGCCATCGCCTCGTTCTTGAGGCCTTGCGCCGCGACAATATCCCGCTCACCGACGCTGCCGCCGTAGAGCATCTGATGGAACAATTCACCCGCAACCCCGCACCGCTCATCGTGCACGACCGCGACCGCGCCGGGCACCTCATTGCCAAGGTGGTCGAGGCTGTCGACTACCGCATTCCCTTTATCCCTGACGATACCCAGGCAGAGCAGGAAGAGGCAGCTGCCGAGAACATGCTCCGCGAGGCAGCCGCGCTCGACCCCACCAACTGGGACGCTCAGCGCGTGCTGACCGCCCTCGCCGCCGAATCCAACGAGGAATACGTGCAGTATCTGGTGTCCAAGTGCGACGAGGTGGAGCACGATCTGGCGCTTAAGATCGCCTCGGCGCAGGACCCCTACGAGCGCGAGGCCGCTGGCGACCTTATGCGCCGCCCCTACCTGCGCTGGCTTGCCGCCTTGGCATCGCGCGCGCTCATTAGCGGCCGCTATCGCATGTCGCTCGAAGCCGCAAACCGCAGCCTCGACTTTGCCCCCAACGATCCTGCCGGCGTCCGCCACACCGCGATGCTCGCCATGGCAAAGCTCGAATACCCCGCCGAGGAGCTCAAGCGCTTTCGCTCTGCCCACTCCGTCCCCTATCTCGCCAACACGCCGCTGCGCCGTCGTCCCAAGGATGCGGAGCGCGACTTGGACCCGTGGACGCTCATCGCGCTGATGAGCGCTGCCTGGCGCGAGCTGGACTACGAGGGTGCCGAGCACTACTTGCGCATCCTTGCACGCTCGTGTCCGCACGCAGCCGAGGCACTCTACTTCCAAACCGAGTTTCCCGATGGCGTCTATGCCCGCGTCAACGTAGGCGTAGGCTCCACCGACGAGCTTGTCCTCGCGCTGTCCGAGGCGACGCCGGTGCTGCAGGAGGGCCTGGGCGCCCCCGACAACGCCAGCTTTGCCGCCTGGGTCGCCACCAACGATATCGTGCGTTCCCAGATCGACGAGCGCATCCTGCGCGCAGCCGAGCAGGGACTTCCATTTAAGGGAGGGGACCTCTAATGGATCCGAGCGTCTACATCCCCGCCTACCTGGAGCGCACCTATCTGGCGTCGCACCCCGAGCTCACCGATGCAGCACGCGAGCTTGTCCATAACGACATTAGCGCGAATCCTCAAAAGTATGCGCAGTCCGAGCATGCCCAAGCGCTGCTGTCCTATGCCGGTGTTCATCGCCACCTGCTCGACGAGCTCCATCGCATCGAGGACATGGGCAGCGACGAGGAGTTTGAGCAGACGCGCAACCGCCTGTTCGACGATATGCGTGATGAACTGCTCAAGATCGTCCGCGTCGATGCGCATGTCCTCGATGCCCAGCTGCTCGCCATCATCCTGGCCGACATGCCCGTTGACGCCTGCCTGGGCGACCTGATGAAGCTCGAGGCGACCACGGCCGATTACCTGCAGCAAAGCGTGCCCGGGTTCGACATGGAAGCCCCGCACTACTGGGCCAACAAAGTGCTGACAGACAGCGTGACGGCGGCCGATCTCACCGTGAGCGAGCCGGCTCTTATCGGGTGGCTTCATACGCTCGAGGCCATCTCGCAGCTGTGCATGGCGAGCGCCCGCTACCGCGCTGCCGCCAACTACGCCTGCCGCGTCCTTAAGGCAGAAGGCTATCCCACCCGAGCCGCAGGCACCGTGTTGCTCGCCCTCGCTCGTCTGGAAGATCAGGACGGCTTTTTTGCCCTAGCCCACCAGCTCGAGGAAGAGATCGGGGCAGACGCACTCGAGAACTCTCCTTGGTATCTGCTCGCCCGCACGATTCTGCTGTTCAAAACGAACAAGATGCGCCCGGCGACACGCGCGCTGCGCGAGTTTGCTAACCGCTGCGAGGGCGGCGCGTTCTTCTTGCTGAACCCCATGTACCAGACGCCGTACCTTCCCTGCCGGCCCGAGCCACGCGATCCCTGGGATCTTTCGCACCAGGCCGTTTGGGAAGCGGACGGCATTATCTCGGATACCCCCGACTTTGCCCCCTGGGCCAATGCCTGCGAAGACGTATCGCAGCTTGCCCAGGAATTTGCGCGCCGCTACGGTTTTTAGTGACGCACTCGACCCGACCATGTCGTTTACGTTAGGAACGGTTTCATGAACCTCCGCTCATCTCTTGCCTGTACCTCGAGCGATATCGCCCGCTGGGGGCTGCGCTCCGTCCTTAAGCGCCAGGGCGGCGTACTCCCCGGCCGCATCGCCATGAAGATCGACCCCGAGCTGCTGAGCGACCTCGCCGGCCTTGTCGACCGCAGCGTGGTGATCACCGGTACTAATGGCAAGACCACCACCTCCAACCTCATCGCCGACGCCGTTGCCGCCAGCGGCGCTACCGTGGTGTGCAACCGTGCCGGCAACAATATGGAACCTGGTGTGGTGGGTGCTCTGCTCGAGGCCCGCGGCGGCCTTAAGCACACCAGCAGCGGCAAGCGCGTGGGCGTTTTTGAATGCGATGAGCTCTACACCGTGCGCGTCCTGCCCAAGCTCAAGCCGACTTACTTTGTGCTGCTCAACCTGTTCCGCGACCAGCTAGACCGCTACGGCGAAATCGACCATACCCAAGACGTCATCGCCCATGCGTTGGAGCTCTCTCCGACAACAACGCTCATCTACAACGCAGACGACCCGCTGTGTGCCGCGATCGCCGCGCGCGTTCCCAATGCAAGCATCGCCTTTGGCATCGACGGCGCCACCGACACCGAATCCGACCGCATTAGCGACTCGCGTTTTTGCTCACAGTGCAACGCGCCGTTGGAGTACGACTATGTGCAGTACGGACAGCTTGGCGCATACCATTGCCCCTCGTGCGGCTGGGCCCGCCCTGGGCTTGTCCGTCGCGTGACGGGCGTGGAGCTCGGCTGTGACGGCTACGGCTTTGACCTGGTCTTTGGATCTGCGCCCGACGCGGCCGCCGTACACATCGCCACGCGCTACAACGGCCTGTACATGGTCTACAACGTAGCCGCAGCCTTCTTCGCCGCCCACGAGCTGGGCGTGGACGCGGCGCATCTGCAGCCCACGCTCGACGCCTACGTGCCAGCAGGCGGTCGCATGGGCCGTTGGAATATCGCCGGCCGAACCGTCGAGGCCAACCTGGCCAAGAATCCCGTAGGCTTCGATCGACAAATCCAGTCCATCAAGACGGCAGGCGGCAGACTCTGCGCTTTCTTCCTCAACGACAATGACGCCGACGGCCACGATGTATCGTGGATCTACGACGTCGACTTTGAGCGCATCGCCGACACAACGGGACTTGTCGCCTTTGCCGGCGGCACGCGCGCGCACGACATGCAGGTTCGTCTCAAGTACGCCGGCATCGATGCCACGATTATCTCGAATATCGAGCAGGCGATCGGCGCCGTGGCAGACGAGGAGGCTGGCGACACTTTCTATGCCGTCGCCAACTACACGGCCTTTCCGCCGCTGGTAAAGGAGCTCGACGGGCTCAAAGGCACCGATGCGGCTACGGTTACCGCCCACGCTGCAACGTGTGCCGATGGCAGTGCCGTCCCCGCAGGCGTCGCTCCGACCGAGCTTTCGCGCCCCCTGCGCATCGTCTATCTGTATCCCGACGCCCTCAACCTCTACGGCGACGGCGGCAATGTCATCGCCCTCGAGCGCCGCTGCACCTGGCGTGGCATCCCCGTTCGCGTGGACGAGGTTCGCATGGGCGAGGTGCTCGATCTCGCCGACGCCGACATCGTCATGATGGGCGGCGGCTCCGATCGCGACCAGCTGGCCGTGGCGCACGAGCTGCTCGCTCAAAAAGACAAGGTCGCGGCCTATGTTGAGGACGGCGGCTCGCTGCTTGCTATCTGCGGCAGCTATCAGCTGCTCGGCCGTTCATACTACATGGGTGAAGATCGCATCGAGGGTTTGGGCGTCATTGCCGCCGAAACTGTACGCGGCTCCGACCGCCTGATCGGCAACGTCGCCGTCAAGACCGACCTGGCGCCTGAGCCCTTTGTGGGATTCGAGAACCACGGCGGCCGCACCCTGCTCGATACAGAGGCCACGCCGCTCGGAACGTCCGTCGTCACGGGCACCGGCAACAACGGCGACGATGGCTTTGAGGGTCTCATCTACAAGGGCGTCATCGGCACGTACCTGCACGGACCGGCGCTACCCAAGAACCCCGAACTCACCGACTGGCTCATTACCCACGCCCTCGAGCGCCGTGGCGATGCGCAGGCCACAGCCCTGCTACCGCTCAAGCCCCTCGACGACACCTACGAGCACGCCGCCCACGACGCCGCGATGAAGCTCCTCCCCTAACGCCCCGCCACCACAAAGGGACAGGCACCTTTGTGGTGGTTTTCCGGTTTGCCAACGATATACGCGCCGGCAAAAAAGTCTGCTATACTCTTTCCCGCTGTCCCCATCGTCTAGCGGCCAAGGACGCCACCCTTTCAAGGTGGATATCGCGGGTTCGAATCCCGCTGGGGGCACCATTTGAATTGAAGAGCCCGTTACCCTCGCGGTAGCGGGCTTTTTGCTACCGATATGCCGGGATTCGAACCCGACAGGGTGCGGAGCTGAGGAAACGCGCAAGCGTTTTCCAGCGCAGCACGCAAGGAGCGGAGCGACGCAGCGGAAGCGGGCGGCGCCAGCCGCACGCGGACATCCCGCTGGGGGCACCACAGAATCTGAGAAGCCCGTTACCAATTCGGTAGCAAAACGGACTTCAAAGCGTCCTTCGCAAACAAAAACCGGGGCCCGCATGATGCGGACCCCGGCTCAATACCGTGACGATATGTCAGTTACGTTCTACACGTAGAACAGGATGTCGTCGTAAGTCGGGACCGGCCAGTAGTCGGCAGCCACGATCTCCTCCATCGCATCCACGGCGGCGCGCAGCGCATCCATAGCGGGAACGACCTCGTGCGCGTACACGTTGGCCTGCTCCTGACCATCGAGGCCCTCGGCCTTCTGATGCACGGCGTCGAGCGCCTTGATGGAGTCGTTGATGGTGGTGATGCCGTTGCAAAGCTTGTTGAGCGTATTCTGCTCGCACTGCATGGCGGCCTCGGCACCGGCGGCACGAATAGTCTCAAGGCCCTTAGCGACCTTGGTGGCATAGGCGGTAATGACCGGGCGATAGGTACGACGCGCCTCGCGAACCATCGTGGTGGCCTCGATGTTCATGAGCTTGTTGTACTTCTCGAGCTTGCAGTCGTAGCGGCACTGGGCCTCGGCCTTGGTCAGGACACCCGTCTCCTCAAAGAGCGCAATGGCCTTATCGGAAACAAAGGCGGGCAGGGCGTCGGCCGTGGTCTTGTTGTTGGCAAGACCGCGCTTCTCGGCCTCAACGGGCCACTCGTCGGAGTAGCCGTCACCGGAGAACAGGATGCGCTGGTGGTCGGTCAGGACCTTCTTGCAGTACTCGAGCGCAGCGTCCTGGAACTCATCCTCGGGCGTACCCTCAAGCGCGTCGGCGAAGGACTTAAGCGACTTGGCCACGGCAGCATCGAGCACCAGGTTGGAGTCGGAGACGTTCTGCTCGGAGCCGCAAGCACGGAACTCGAACTTGTTGCCGGTGAAGGCAAACGGGGAGGTGCGGTTGCGGTCGGTGTTGTCCTGCATCAGCTTGGGCAGGGTATCGGCGCCCAGGTCGAGCACGCCGCGCGTGGCATGGACGGAAGCCTTGCCATCGATGATCTTCTCGACGACCTCGGTAAGCTGGTCGCCCAGGAAGATGGACATAATCGCCGGAGGAGCCTCGTTGGCGCCCAGACGATGGTCGTTGCCGGCCGAGGCAACGGAGGCACGCAGGAGCTCCTGATAGTTATCGACGGCCTCGATCACCGCGGTGAGGAAGACGATGAACTGCAGGTTGTCGAGCGGGGTGTCGCCCGGATCGAGCAGATTCTCGGACTCGGTGCCAAGCGACCAGTTGTTGTGCTTGCCCGAACCATTGATGCCCTCAAAGGGCTTCTCGTGCAGCAGGCAGACCAAGTCGTGGCGGGAGGCGATGAGCTTCATCTTCTCCATCATGACCAGATTCTGGTCGATGGCCTCGTTGACCTCGCCATAGACCGGCGCGAGCTCATGCTGGCAGGGAGCAACCTCGTTGTGCTTGGTCTTGGCGGGAATGCCAAGCGCCCACAGTTCATCGTCCAGGTCCTTCATATAGGCCGAGACGGTGGGGCGGATAGCGCCAAAGTAGTGCTCCTCGAGCTCCTGGCCCTTGCAGGGAGCAGCACCAAAGAGGGTGCGGCCGGTGATGACCAGGTCCTTGCGCTTGCGGTAAGCGTCCTTCTTGATCAGGAAGTACTCCTGCTCGTCACCCACGGAAGGAACGACCTTCTTGGGGGTCTTGCCGAACAGCGCCAAAACGCGCTTAGACTCACGCGAGAGCGCGGTCATGGAACGCAGCAGCGGGGTCTTCTTGTCCAGGGCCTCGCCCGTGTAGGAGCAGAAAGCCGTGGGGATGCACAGGACATCGTCCTTGATAAAGGCGGGGCTGGTGGGGTCCCAAGCGGTGTAGCCACGGGCCTCGAAGGTGGCGCGCAGGCCGCCGTTGGGGAAGCTCGAGGCGTCCGGCTCGCCCTGGATGAGGTTCTTGCCCGTAAACTTGGTAATGGCGGTGCCGTCGTGGTTGGGCTCCAGGAAGCTGTCGTGCTTCTCGGAAGTAATGCCCGAAAGCGGCTGGAACCAGTGCGCGTAGTGCGTCGCGCCCTTGGAGATGGCCCAGACCTTCATGGCATGGGCAACGGCGTTGGCCACATCCAGGTCGAGCGGCTCACCGCCCTCGAGGGTTGCAGCAAGGCGCTTCCAAATGTCCTTGGGGAGGTAGTCCTTCATGACTTCCTCAGAGAACACCATGGTCCCGAAGCGGTCAGTAAGATCGGCCATACGGAACTCCCTTCGTATCGGCACCGCGTGAGAAGCGGTGTTGATTACTAACGAACGAGTCATAGCTTAGACTCGCCGTGTTTCCGCGACATTACCGTTATGTTGCTGTCGCGAAACCAATCAATGAGGTTACCCTATCGAGGCGGCGTTGCCACCCTCAACAGCCAATCAACTGCATAAATTGCAGACCTCTCCCCATGGTTTAAGGGTAGTCAATTTGGGACGGGGCTTTATTAACTGGTATTTCGCATCAGATACCATTCAATATAGCCCCATCCTACATTGGCCGCTCTGTTATAGGAAATGCCGATAGCGAAGCATTTTCGATTGGTATCCCCAAATAGCGAGTGAAACTCCATCGTGGCACAGTGGTGCTGTAAAATCCTTACAACGCATCACACTATTACGTATCTAGAGGAGCACGATATGCGCGTCGACGAGCTTTTTAAGCAGGCAGCATCCCAGGGCACCGCACCCGTTTCGTTTGAGATGTTCCCGCCCAAGGGCGAGCTGACCCTCGACACGGCTCGCAAAGTGGCAGGCAATCTGTGCAAGCTTTCGCCGAGCTTTGTCTCGGTCACCTGTTCGGCCGGCGGCTCGGGTAACGGTGCCACCACCGCCCCCATCGCGCATATGATTTCGAGCGAATTCGATACGCCCTCGGTAGCGCACCTCACCTGCGTGGGCCGCACCCACGCCGACATCGCCGCCAAGATCGACGAGTATCGCACCGCCGGCGTTGAAAATGTGCTGGCCCTGCGTGGTGATCTTCCCGCCGGCGCGACCGAGGACGACAAGCCCGCCTCGGACTACGCCTACGCCCGCGACCTCATCCCTGAGCTCGTCGACGCCGGCTTTTGCGTGGGCGCCGCAGCCTACCCCGAGGGCCACATTGCCTGTGAGGATCTCAACGCCTCGGTCGAATACCTCAAGCAAAAACAGGACGCCGGCGCGAGCTTCTTTGTGACGCAGCTCTTTTTTGATAACGAGTGCTTCTACCGTTTTCGCGAGCTTGCCGACAAGGCCGGCATCACCGTGCCCATTACCGCGGGCATCATGCCGTTTATGGGCAAGTCGCAGATCAGCCGCATGGTCTTTATGTGCGGCGCGTCGCTGCCCTCCCCCGTCATCAAGATTCTCGCCAAGTACGAGAACGACCCCGAGAGCCTGCAGGCGGCCGGTGTAGATTATGCCGCCCATCAGCTTTGCGACCTCAAGGAGCACGGTGCCGACGGTCTGCACCTGTACACTATGAACCGTCCTGCAATCGCCGCAACCATTATGGAGCGCCTGGGGTAATGGAAAAACCGCACATCGATACAGCTTTTGGTGAAGTGCCGGCCGACCTTGCGTCGCCGGCGCTCTACCGTATCGATGCCGCCCATCGCCCCCGAGTCGACCGTGCCGAGATGCTGCGCTACCTGGGCTACGGCGGTCAGCAGATTGAGCCCGAGCTGTCGCAGCGTATTGAGCTTGTTGTTGAGCGTCTGGAGCTGGACATTGAACCCCGTGGTGTGCGCCGCGTATTTGCCATCGATGCCACGAGCGTCGATGAGCAGGGAGAGCCCAGCATCCGTCTGGTTGGCACCAACGTTGAGCTGCGGGGCCGCGATATCTACCGCCACCTTAAAGACGCCCGCTTTGCCGCACTCATGGCGTGCACCCTCGGCATGGACGCCGAGCGTCGTCTGCGCACCACGGGAGCCCAGCAACCCCTAGAGGGAGCCGTGCTCGATGCCGCGTGCTCTGCCTATGTGGAAGCCGCCGTTGAGCAGATGGACCAGCAGGTCAAGGCTGCGGCCGCCGCACACGGACTCGCCGGTAACTGGCGCTTTAGTCCCGGCTACGGCGACTGCCCGCTTGCGGCTCAGCGCTCAATCGTAGCTGCACTCAACGCCACACGGCTCATCGGGCTTACCGTCACACCCACCAGCCTACTCATGCCCACTAAGAGCGTGACCGCAGTGATTGGTCTGTTTGACGGCGAGGTCCACGACGCCCAGAGCCGCCCCACCTGCAATATTTGCCGCATGCGCGAGCACTGCCGCTTCCGCGCCGCCCACACCACCTGCTATTCCAGCCATTAGGAGCTCATCGATGTTTACTCCGCTTATCACCCATGATCTGGACGGCGCCGCGCTGGCGGCGCCCGTTGATGCCGCACGCCGCAATGGCACTGCATACAAGACGCGCACGATCGACGACCTTCGCATTAAGGACGATCGCCTGCGCGCCGCCATCGAGGGCACGGGGCACCTGCTGTTCGACGGCGGCATGGGCACCATGCTGCAGGCGGCCGGCATGAAGGCCGGCGCCCTGCCCGAGCTGCTCAACTTTGAGGAGCCCCAGGTCATTACCGATATTCAGCGTCAGTACGTCGAGGCCGGCTGCGACGTGATCACCGCCAACACCTTTGGTGCCAACGCCCACAAGCTCGACGGTGCCGCCACCGTGGCAGATGTCTTTGCCGCCGCCGTCGCCTGCGCCCGCGCGGCCGGTGCCCGCTACGTCGCTGGCGACATCGGCCCCATCGGTGCGCTGCTTCGCCCCTTGGGTACTCTGAGCTTCGACGAGGCCTATGACCTCTTTGCCGAGGAAGTGTGCGCCGGCGTCGACGCGGGCGTGGACCTCTTTATTATCGAGACCATGACCGACCTTGCCGAGATCAAGGCCGCCGTCCTCGCCTGCCGCGAGAACTCCGACCTGCCCGTCTTTGCCACCATGACCTTTGAGGAAGACGGTCGCACCTTCCTGGGTACGAGTCCCGAAGTTGCCGCCATCACGCTCGACGCCATCGGCGCTGACGTCCTGGGCATCAACTGCAGCCAGGGCCCGGCCGAGCTCCGAGGACTCGCCGCGCGTATGCTCACCGTCACCGACAAGCCCGTTATGGTGCAGGCCAATGCGGGACTGCCCCACGTGGACGACGACGGTAATACCGTCTTTGACATCCAGGCCCCCGAATACGCCAAGGCCGTCGCCGGCATGATTGAGGACGGCGTGAGCGCCGTGGGTGGCTGCTGTGGCACCACGCCCACGCACATGGCGGCACTTCGCACCCTCATCGACAACCACACACCCAGCCCGCGTCACCGCAAGCCCAGTATGTCGGTCACGAGCGCCCAGACGGTCGTGGACCTCCCCTGCGACGGCCACAAGATCGCCGTCATCGGCGAGCGCATCAATCCCACCGGCAAAAAGCGCCTGCAACAGGCCCTGCGCGACGGCGACCTAGACTACGTCGTGAGCCAGGGCATCAGCCAGCAGGAACAGGGCGCCGACATCCTGGACGTCAACGTGGGCCTGCCCGAGATCGACGAGGTCAAGATCATCCAACAGGCGACCGAGCAGCTCCAGGGCTCCACGCTGCTGCCGCTGCAGATCGACTCCACCGACCCCGCAGCCGTCGAGGCAGCCGTGCGCCGCTACGCCGGCAAGCCCATCATCAACTCGGTCAATGGCAAACAGCAAATCATGGATGAGATCTTTCCTTTGGTCGCCCACTACGGCACCAACGTTGTCGGCCTCACGCTCGACGAAAGCGGCATCCCCGATACCGCCGAGGCTCGCTTCGCCATCGCCGAGCGCATCGTGGCCGAGGCTGCCCGCTACGGCATCGGCCCGGACCGCATCCTCATCGACTGCCTGGTCATGACCGCCTCGACCAATCAACGCCAGGCCGAACAGATCCTGCGCGCCATGTCCCTGTGCAAGGAGCGTCTGGGCGTCAAATGCGCGCTCGGCGTGTCGAACATCAGCTTTGGCCTGCCTGCCCGCCCGCTGCTAGGTTCGGTCTTTTTGGCTGCCGCTTTTGGCGCGGGCCTGGACGCCCCCATCATGAACCCGGGCTCCAAGCGCTTTATGGATACCGTCTACAGCTATCGCGTGCTGAGCGTTGAGGACGAGGGCTCGACCGGATACATCGAGCGCTACGCCGGCTGGACCGATCCGTACAAAATCGCCGCAAACCCGACGGCAGCCCAGGCGGCATCGACCGACGCCGCGCCCGCTGCTGGCACCGCCGGCACCGACGGCAACGACGACCCGATTCGTCGCATGGTCGTCTCGGGCCGCAAGGGCGAGATCGCGGCCGAAACCGAGCGTCTGCTGGCAGATCACGACGCCATGGACCTCATCAACAATCACTTTATCCCCGCCCTCGACGAGGTTGGCGTCCTCTTTGACCAGGGCAAGTTCTTCTTGCCGCAGCTCATGGCCTCGGCCGAGGCCGCGCGCGTGGGCTTCGACACCATCAAGCGCCTGATGCCCGCCGGCGAAATTGCCGACAAGGGTAAGATCTGCGTGGCCACCGTCAAGGGGGACATCCACGATATCGGTAAGAACATCGTCAAGATGCTGCTCGACAACTACGGCTACACCGTCTTTGATCTGGGCCGCGACGTCGATCCGCAGGAGGTGCTCAAGACCGTGCGGGAGCGTGACATCAAGCTCGTCGGCCTCTCGGCGCTTATGACTACCACGGTCGTCGCCATGGAGGAGACCATCAAGCTGCTTCATGCCGAGGTGCCGGGCGTCAAGATCATCGTGGGCGGCGCCGTGCTCACCCCCGAATACGCCAAGCAGATCGGCGCGGACTACTACGCCAAGGACGCCGCCGAAAGCGCGCGCATCGCCGAAGAGGTCTTTGGGCAGTAACACAACGGAAACAACCAAGCACCAAAACGTGCCGCATGCGCCACTTGGCACGTGCGGCACGTTAGAATAGATAAGTCTATGCTCGTTTTGGCAGATAGGAGCGCAAGGATGGCGATCACGCCCGCAGAAATCGCGGAAACCCGCGGCATGGTTGAGGAACAGAACCTCGACATCAGGACCATCACCATGGGTGTTTCGCTCATGGGTTGCGGTGACGAGAACCTCGACCGCATGTGCACGAAGATCTACGACCACGTGACGCGCACGGCTGAGCATCTGGTCGAGACCGCCGAGAACCTCGAGCGCGAGTACGGTATCCCCATCGTCAACAAGCGCGTTTCCGTCACCCCGGTGGCGCAGATCGCCGCATGCTGCAAGGATGAGGACCTCACCCCCATCGCGCACGCCCTCGACCGCGCGGCCGAGACGCTCGGCATCGATTACCTGGGCGGCTTCTCCGCACTCGTCCAGAAGGGCATCGGCGACGCCGACCGCCGCGTCATCCAGTCCATCCCCCAGGCGCTTGCCACCACCAGCCGCGTCTGCTCCAGCGTCAACGTCGCCAGCCTGCGCGCCGGCATCAACATGGACGCCGTGCTCATGGCCGCCCAGACCATCATCGATGCCGCTAAACTCACGGCCGACCAGGATTCCGTCGGCGCTTCCAAGTTTGTCTGCTTTGCCAACATGGTCGAGGACTCCCCGTTTATGGCGGGCGCCGTCCACGGCGGTGGCGAGGCCGACGCCGTCATCAACGTAGGCGTCTCGGGCCCCGGCGTTATGGCCGCAGCCCTGGAAACGCTGCCCGATTCCGCATCGATGATGGAAGTCGCCGAAAAGATTAAGCAGACCGCCTTTAAGATCACCCGCGCCGGCGAGCTCATGAGCCGTGAGGCAGCCCGCCGTCTGGGTGTCGAGAAAGGCATTGTCGACCTGTCGCTGGCTCCCACGCCTGCCATCGGCGACTCCGTTGCCCGCATCCTCGAGATCATCGGCGTGGGCACCTGCGGTGGCCCGGGCACGACCTGTGCGCTCGCCATGCTCAACGATGCCGTCAAGAAGGGCGGCGTCATGGCAAGCTCCAGCGTGGGCGGTCTCTCCGGTGCCTTTATCCCCGTGTCTGAGGATGCCGGCATGATCGCCGCCGTCGAGGCTGGCGCGCTTTCGCTCGAGAAGCTCGAGGCTATGACCTGCGTGTGCTCCGTCGGCCTGGACATGATCGCCATCCCCGGCGACACCCCGGTCGAGACCATCGCCGGCATCATCGCCGACGAGATGGCCATCGGCGTCATCAACAACAAGACCACGGCCGTCCGCGTGATTCCCGCCATCGGCAAGGGCGTGGGCGACTGCGTCGAGTATGGCGGCCTGTTCGGCCGTGCACCCATCATGCCGGTGAACCCCAACGCCGGCACCGTGCTTGCCCACCGTGGTGGACGCTTCCCGGCGCCGCTGAACTCGCTCAAGAACTAGCTGAGGGTTCGGGCGAGGAGCCCCGGGGAGGGTAAATATATAAGGTCGCCTGCTCGGACAGTCCTGACTCGCACGGAGAGCACATTAAGTGCTCTCCGGCTCGTGCGGAACTCGCGATCGACCTTATATATTTACCCTCCCCGGGGCTCCCGCACAACGGGACCTCGGTTGGGTTCTATCCCTTTGGCAGTCGCTTCGCTTCTGCCCTACTTTGCTGGTATGGCGGTTTGGCGTTGGATCGGTTCTTTCTGATATATGCTGGTTGCGGCTCTTCTTTTTGGGAGAGTCGCTTTTTTGTTGCTAGGAGGTTGGCCCGTGGTTGATGGGGATGCTCGCTCTGAGCTTCTTTCTGCTGATTGGAATGGCGAATGGATGCGTCTGCAAGCTGATCGGCGACGGGCTGATGATCCTTTTGAGTGGGATAAACGGGCTCGGCATTTTCGTCCGCTGGAGACTGCTCCGTATGCGCGGGATTTTATAAAGCTGTTGGCACTTGAGCCCGGCGAGTCGGTGCTCGATATGGGGTGTGGGGCTGGGTCGATTGCTATTCCGCTTGCTCAGGCTGGGCATTCCGTGATTGCTGCCGACTTCTCTCCTGCCATGTTGGGCACGCTTGATGCCGGCATTGAGTATTACGGGCTCGAAGATCTTATTACGCCGCTTGAGCTTGCTTGGGATGATGATTGGGATTTGGTTGGACCGGTCGCGAAAGCGGTGGATGTTGCCTTTGCCAGTCGGTCAGTTACGACGACCAATCTAAAAGGCGCGCTTGCCAAGCTTGATCGTACGGCTCGTCGGCGTTGTGCTGTCACGATGGTCGCCAACTCCAGCCCGCGCTATGACCTGCACCTGATGAACGCCATCGGTGCCTCGGTTACCTGCAGTAATGGCTTTGTGTATGCTTTTAATATCCTCATTCAGATGGGTGCCCTGCCGCAGGTTACGTACTTTGAATCGCCTCGTCGCGATACCTTCGATAACCTTGAAGCGGGCGTAGCAGATTTTTCCCGTATGCTCGAGCATGGCAACGAGGATAAGGTCGACCGTCTGCGCGACTACATCGCCCAGCACATGATTGAGAACCCCCATGCCGGTGAGCCGGGCTCCAAGGGTGTGCCGCAGGGACGCTATATGCTCGACCACGTCCGCAAGGTCCGTTGGGCGTTTATTGCATGGGAGCCGGTCTCCGTACCCCGCCCGTAGCCCATCTAAAGCTTGCATCGTCTTCCCGTCCGGCATCCGCATTCTTTGCGAACTGGGCAAACGCGCTCCACACCGCGCCGTTCCTGCGCTATCGTGGGACAGCTCACGTAGATTAAGGCCCCGTCGCGGGGCGCCCCATACATAGAAAGCGAGAACCCATGGCACTGACAGGAGCCCAGGTCAAGCAGCTTCGCAGCATGGCCCATCACCTCAACCCCGCCATCATTATCGGCAAGTCCGATGTCAACGAGGGCACCGTCGAGCAGACGGTCGCCTACCTGGAAAAGCACGAGCTCGTTAAGTGCTCCGTGCTCGATGGCTCCAGTCTTTCCGCCCGCGAGGCCGCCGAAGAGCTCGCTGAGCGCTGCCACGCCGAGGTCGTCCAGGTCATCGGCCGCAAGTTCTCGCTGTATCGCGAGTCCTCGCGCAAGGACATCGAGAAGATCAAGCTCGTCTAAGAGCCAATGATCCGGCAAGCCAACACATAGCAAGCATACGGGTGCCCAAGTACTTCGGGCGCCCGTTTTTTATCGCTCGACCAGCACGCGATTGAGCCGCCCCTCCACCAAACGCTCGTATAGACGCCGCGTCTCGGGCTCGGGCACGCCATTGACCTGCTCCCTCAGATGGTGCATATGCCCGCTGTACAGCTCGACGATATCGCGCCGTCGCCCCGCCGCACTGTAGACGCGCATGGCGCAGCGCACCATATCCTCACGCGCCGTTTCCTGCCGAAGCCCCGACTCCGCCAGCCAAATCGCCGACTGCAGATCGTTTTCTTCTAGAGCAGCATTTGCTCCCTTAATCATGCAATCGATGTACTTTGACTGCATAATGCGTCGCATACGCAAAAAGTAGGTGGGATTACAGCCATTGGGAACATACAGCGGTCCAGCATAAAGCTGCTCAATCTTAAGGCACAGTTCAACTAAATGGGGCCCGCGCGCACCCGTGCGATTTCCCAAAACCTCGCGGCTTATCTGGTCAAACAGCCGTACATCGGTCTTGACGTAGTCGCCGTTGAGTCCGATGCATTCATTTTGGATGAGCACACACGACTTGCCATCCGGCGTCGGTCCCAAAGCCGACCGCAAGCGCGATATCGTCGAGTACAGGTTGTTGCGAGCGCTATTGAACTCGGCATGGGGCCACAGCTCCATGGCCAGCGTCTCACGATCGACGAGCGCATCCATGCCCAGCGCAAGCCGCTCGGCAAGCGTCGCCGCCTTCTTGCGGCGCCACATTTTGTCCGTGATGGGAAACCCGTCGCGCTCGGCGCGAAACGCGCCAAACATGCGAATCTCGATATGGTCGATGGTATCAACGGCTTCAACCTCGCCAGCCTGGAACAGGCGCTCGCCCTCCCCTTCCAAATCGTCGCGCAACGAGTACCGCGACAGCTCGCGCACGGGAAGCTTCTTGCGTATCCTGCCCGCCGGCTCGCCCAGACAATGCATGGCAAGGCGCGCAAAGAGCCGATACGATGGCTCTAGAATCCCCGCGCGATTCATGGACATCCAGGCCGCAAGGTCGCTGTCTCGGCCCGCACAGGCCAGATGCAGCGCCACCATCCAGGCCTCCGCTCCACCAACCTGCGTCTGGCTTATATCGAGTAGCTCCGCTTCCTCGCGCACCGAAACCATCGAGGTGTTACGCAGATATGCCGCGCGCTCCAGCAGCAATGCGTTATCGCGCATGTACGCAATCGACTCCTCGGCAAGTTTGAGCACTTGGACCGCACGGAACTTTGCATTAACCGGCCGTCCCTCTGTCAGCGACTGCCAGCCTTCTAGCAACAGGCCAAACAGCTGAATCTGGTTGTCGCGCATGCGCACGGCAAAACGATCGAGCTCGTTGAACGCCGCGTCGTCGGTTACCGGCAAGCCGGAAAGGAGCCGCCGTGCCGCCAACACCATGCGCACCCAGATAGCCATCGCCTTAAGCCCACGTACGTCGAGCGCCTCCCGCACCACCGTCATCTCGTCGTCGCGCTCGTCGGTTCCCGCAAACGACCCGTCAAAGAGCTCCACCAGCATGCTATCGGCCCGTATAACAATCCCCGCGATATCGAGCTCACAGTCGTAGGCCTTGCTCGTTTTGAGCTGCTGTAGAACGCCGCCGTCATCTCCCCGCTCGGTCAGACAGCGCTTGACCTCGATATGCGCAGACAACATATCGAGTGCGGTATGGGATGTCTCGATTTCTGGCACGGCCAGGTTCGTAGGAAGCCCAAGTCCGTTGTCCCCATAGCAAACAGCCGTCAGTGTCTGGGCCACCCTCCATGAAACAGGGTCTATTTCGCAGGCCGCCCGTTCGCCCCCGCGCTCGATGACCGATGCCATATAGCGGGCGAGCTTTGTGTTGGACACGCTGACCGCCGCCAGATATACGCCAAGCGCCTCGGCAGGCGTTGGCTCTGGAGCCGGATCGTCGGCATCGATCGTGCCCAGCGCTGCTCGGCAGATATCGGCCCCGTGGCCCGTCAGGGCCAGATCGACCCCATACTGCCCAGCAAGTTCAAGGACCGCTTCACGGTCCAAAAAGGCATCCGCCAGGCCCATCGCCGCATCGCATCGGCCCGCCTTAAGCAAAATCCGGGCCGCCCTCGGAACAAGTTCGGGGCGAACCTCGGCCACCAACTTACGCAAACGCAGGCGTCCGTTATCCTCCGTGCCCAGACACGTAAAACTCCGCTCGGCGGGATCCAAGCCAAAGATCGGGTAGTCGCGTACAAAGTAGGACTGGTCGACCATCGACAGCCTCACCCCGCAAGCCTCGAGTTCTGAGATATTGCCCTCGCCCATCAAAACCATGAGACATGCCACGCAAAACAGCGCATTATTGTCGAGCGAAGCCAGATCGACAAGTGCCGCGCCATATACGTTGACAATCTCGTTTTCGAGCAGACCGGCTACGTCGCCTTGGCCATACAGACCCGTCTGCAATGCCGAGACGAGCTCGGGCACGCCCTGCGTGAGCTGATAAAAGTCGAGCGATGTGCTGATCGAAAACGCCGATGCCCACGCCGAATACTCATAGGCATGCACCTTGAGCATCTGCGCATTGATCTTAACCGAATCGCCCAGCCCATGAATCAGCTGACGATTTGAAGGACGGCAGGAGATAAAGACCCCTACCCCCATAGCGCGCAGGCCGCGAATCCTGTCGATGAGGTCTTCGGTATCGTGCTGATCGAGGTTTGGCACATTATCAATCGCGATAAGGGAATGCGGTTTGTCTTTGAGTTCTTCGGTAACCACCTCGAGCTGCATAAACACCTCGCGCCCAATGGCGCGATCGGCCTCGATAATCCGCACGGGGCCTCGCGTCGGGTCGCATTTAACCTCATGGGTGTACTGCAGCAGCACCGAGGTCTTCCCAAACCCGTCGGGTGCATAAAGAACCACGATGCCGGCCTTTCGGCCCTTGGCGATAAGCTCATTCATCAAGCGTTCGCGTCGCACCATATAGCCTCCGCCCAGCGGCATCAGCTCGAGGTCGTCTATACCGCTCAAATCGTTTACCATGCCCGCTCCTCAACTCGACCGTATGGACACTGTAGCCGCAAGACCATACAAGCCGCGCTATGAATAGAGCGACCTTGTGTTTTAGGTTGTCTTTTGGTACGCAAGCGGCAAGTTTTTGTACAGCGAGGGCCGATTGTTGTTAATCCCCCGACTAATCGGTCTTTAAGCAGGTAAATGAGCTTGTCAGCTTGTCCCATCTAAGCGGCAGTGTAACGCAGATGAACAAGGTTCGGCCATGTCATTCAACTCGCCTAGCACCCGCTACCGTCTACGACCTTCTAGTGGCATTTTTGCATAGAATCTGGTATGGAATGAATCAAGCTGTTGGATATCCGGAATTCGTCAAGCTTGCGGCAAGTTTTTGGTCAAGTGGGCGGAAAGGGATAGCAAAAAGGCCCCCGCAAAGCGGAGGCCTTAGGCAAGGCTATGTCGAGCTGCAGGATTCGCGCTACTCGCAGAGCGAAAGGGCGGCCTCGTCGGCAACGACAACGCAGTTGGTGTGCAGCTGCAGGATCGAAGCCGGGCACTCGGGCGTAACCGGACCATAGCACATGTCATGCACGGCCTGAGCCTTGGCCTCGCCGTTGGCGACGACCAGGATCATGCGGGCATACATGATGGTCTGGGTACCCATGGTGTAGGCCTGACGGGGAACATCGTCGATACTGTCGAACAGGCGGCTGTTGGCCTGAATGGTGCTCTCGGTGAGGTCGACGCAGTGCGTGCCCTTGGAGAAGTGGTCATCGGGCTCGTTGAAGCCGATGTGGCCGTTGTTGCCAATACCGAGCAGCTGCAGATCCGGGTAACCGGCCTCGGCGACAATCTTGTCGTACTCAGAGCAGGCAGCGGCGGCGTCGGGGTTGGAACCGTCGGGCACATGCGTGTTGTTCAGGTCGATGTTGATGTGATCGAAGAAGTTCTCACGCATGAAATAGTGATAGCTCTGGGGATCGTCGTGCGAAAGGCCGCGATACTCGTCCAGGTTGTAGGTGCTGACCTCGGCAAAGTCGACGTCGCCCTTCTCGTACCAAGCAGCGAGCTGCTTGTAGGCACCGATCGGGGTGGAGCCGGTGGCAAGGCCCAACACGCAATCGGGCTTGAGGATAACCTGCGCCGAGATGATATTGGCGGCCTTGCGGCTCATATCCTCGTAGTCTTTAGCTTTAATGATCTTCATTACGCGTCCTTTCTCGTACAAGAGAGGCAAGGTCCCCTTACAAGCACTTGCCCGCGGCCCGCGTCGGCCGCAACCAACGTGTGCGGCCACCAGGGCGAGGTCGCGTAATGTATGTGTCTCGTGTCTAGCCGCGTCGAGGCCCCTGCCCGTCCACGGTGACCCGAAGCTGTTTAGCCTCGGACGTTTCCCATCTTGCCACGGAGGGCGTCCTCTTTCAAGGGCGCCCTCCGTAAACGTGTTTGAATTGTAGGCTAATGGCCATGTGCACTTGCTAGCGCTCGCGAGCAACGATGAGCTGGTCCATCTCTTCGACATGCACGCCAACGGAGCCCTTGATGCTCGAGAACTCAACGGAGTTGCACACCAAGATGGGAACCGTCACATCGTAGCCCTCGGCAGCAATTGCCTCGCGATCGAACTCAATGAGTACATCGCCCTTATGGACGATGTCACCCACTTGCGCATGTACGGTAAAGTGCTTGCCCTCGAGCTGAACAGTGTCCAGGCCAACGTGGATGAGCACGTCCAGACCATCGACCGTGTTAAGCGCAACGGCGTGTCCCGTGGGAAAAATGGCCTCGACCTTGGCGTCAGCCGGTGCAATCACACGCGTTCCGGTGGGCTGAATCGCCACGCCCTGGCCCAAAAGGCCGGTGGCAAACGTCTGGTCGTTTACCTCGGAAAGCGGAATGACGTCGCCCGAGATGGGAGCATCCAGCGTAAGGACTCGACCACGCATACCAAAAGACCTTAGGACTTTAGTGAACATGCTCCCCCTCGGACATACCAATCAATCAAAATAACCTTAACAGTTTACCACTTGGCAACGGTTTTTGACCATTAGGGAAGTTCGCGCTTGACAACCTCGACGATGTCGTCGACAACGCGCTGGGTCAGCTCGTGCGTCTCGGCCTCGGCCATCACGCGGACCAGCGGCTCGGTACCGCTCGGGCGCACCAGAATGCGGCCGCGGCCGTCAAGCTCCTTCTCGGCAGCAGCGACGGCATCCCAGATGGGCCGGCAATCGTCCAGACCAGCCTTGTTGTCGGAATGCACGTTGACGAGTACCTGCGGGTACTTCTTCATGATGCCGGCAAGATCGGTGAGGGTACGACCGGTGCGCTTGAGCACGGCCAGCAGCTGCAGAGCCGTCACCAGGCCGTCACCGGTGGTGTTGTGCTCCAGGAAGATGATGTGGCCGGACTGTTCGCCGCCGATGACGGCACCGTCCGCGAGCATGCGCTCCAGAACGTAGCGGTCGCCCACGGCGGTCTGAACCATCTCGAAGCCCTGTTCCTTCATAGCGATGGAGAAGCCCAGGTTGCACATGACGGTCGAGACGATCTCGGAGTTGGCGAGCTTGCCGCGAGCGGCAAGGTCAGAACCGCAGATAGCCAGGATGTAGTCACCGTCGATCTCGTTGCCCTCGCTGTCCACGAACAGCACGCGGTCGGCGTCGCCGTCGTGGGCCAGACCGATATCGGCATGGGTGCGCAGCACGAGCTCGCGCAGGGGCTCGAGGTGCGTAGAGCCGCACTCAACGTTAATGTCGGTGCCGCAATAATCGGTGTTGATGGCATGGACCGTGGCGCCTAGGCGCTGCAGCGCGGCGGGCGTAGTCTGGCAGGAAGCACCGTGACCGCAGTCGACGGCAACGACCAGGCCATCGAGCCTCAGGCCATCAAGCGTATCGATGGCGTGGTCGACGTATGCCTTGCGGGCGTCCTTCATCTTGATGATGTGGCCCACGCCGGCACCGGTCGGCAGCGTATCGGCAGCCATGGCTTCCTCGGACATGACCCAGGCGCTGATCTCTTCCTCAACCGCGTCGGGAAGCTTCATGCCCTTGCGGCTAAAGAACTTGATGCCGTTGAACTCCGGCGGATTGTGCGAAGCAGAGATGACGATGCCGCCATCGAGCTCGTTTTGAACGGTGAGCAGTGCCACGGCCGGCGTAGGGATAACGCCGCAGCAATGCGGGCGACCGCCCTCGGCCATAATGCCAGCGGTCAGAGCACTCTCGAGCATGGTGCCCGAAAGACGCGTATCGCGACCGATGCAAATGTCCGGGCCAAGGAACTTGGTCGCCGCGCGGCCCAGACGAAATGCAAGGTCGCACGAGAGGTCGGCGTTGGCGACGCCACGGACGCCATCGGTACCGAAGATGTTCTGGGGCATAGGATCGCTCCTTCCCAAGTGGGCAAAACGCAGTCACCCACCCTAGTCGAAAAAGAAAAGCGGGACCCACCGAGCAGTCGGTAGGCCCCGCTTGTACATTGTATCTCGTAAGGAGATAAAACCTTAGCGCTTGGAGAACTGGGGAGCGCGGCGGGCCTTCTTGAGGCCGTACTTCTTGCGCTCGACCACGCGAGCATCGCGCGTAAGGAAACCGGCCTTCTTGAGGTCAGCACGGTAATCGCCAGCGTTCAGAAGAGCGCGAGCGATGCCCAGGCGCAGAGCGCCGGACTGACCGGAGATGCCGCCGCCATCGCACAGAGCGATAACGTCGAACTGACCGGCGGTGTCGGTCACCTTGAAGGGAGCAAGGGCGTTCTCAACGAGCTGATGACGGCCGAAATACTGCTCGGCGTCACGCTTGTTGATGGTCACCTTGCCGGTGCCGGGGACGAGACGGACGCGGGCGACGGCGTTCTTACGACGGCCGGTACCCTGGTAGACAACGGTGTTCTCAGCCATCTTTAAGCCTCCAGCTCAATCTTCGTGGGGTTCTGGGCAGCGTGCGGATGCTCGGCACCAGCGTAGACCTTAAGCTTGGTCATCTGGGCACGGCCGAGGGTGGTCTTGGGCAGCATACCGCGAACGGCACGCTCGATGACCTTCTCCGGGTGCTTCTCCATAGCCTGGCGGAAGCTCTCAGCCTTGAGGCCGCCGTTGTAGCCGCTGTGGCGATAATAGGTCTTCGTGTCGGCCTTGTTACCGGTAAGCTGGACCTTATCGGCGTTGATGACGACAACGAAGTCGCCGCAGTCGCTGTTGGGCGTGAACTGGGGCTTGTTCTTACCGCGCAGGATCATTGCGATCTGGGTGGCAAGACGGCCCAGGACAGCACCATCGGCGTCGACGAGAACCCAGTTGCGCTGGACCTCGCCCTGCTTGGCGTAGTGAGTCGATTTCGAAATCACTTAGACTCCTCCATGTACAGTACGTGTTGTTACAGAGATTCACGGGGCTCTGCAAGTAACCCGTCCATATTACCCCGCTCGCCGTACGAGTCAACAGGTATTTTGGCTCCGATCAGAGTTTCTGCACATGTCATCCACGAGCTGTGATTTTTCCAGCTCTTTAGCTGTTTTCATTTTTGAGGGTTCGCCGTCCCTAGCACTCAACGAACTCTTGGATTTCCGCGAGCAGGCGCTTTGCCTCCTGGCGGCCCTGAATATACAGGTCCAAAAGCTTTGCCGGATCGTGCTCGATATGGCCGACCTCGACCGGCTTTTGCGGAGCGACGACCAACGCACGGCCCTCGCGCTCATACTTCCACAGGTGCATGCGCTGGATGTTGTAACGGTCATGGCGCGTCTCGATAGCCTCGAGCAGATAGGGGTAGTCGGCATAACGCGCACGCGCGGCCGGCAAAAACTCGTAGGGCTTTTTCTCATACGAACGGTCCTGCGTGACGATGACGACCGCACGGTCGAAGCCCGCCTCCTCGAGCACATGCTCGATGGGGACCGAATCGGCAACGCCACCGTCGACGTATTTGTGCCCGTCGATCTCGACCGGAGGCGTCACCAGCGGCAACGAAGTCGAGGCGCGCACGGCGTCGAGATCGAGCACGGCGCTTTTGACCGGAAGGTACGCGGCGGTTCCGAACAGCATGTCCGTCGCGACGGCGTACATCTCGATGGGGCTCGCATCGAACGTCTCGTTGTCAAAGGGGTCCAGGCGGTCCTGGACATCGTTGAAGATGAAGTCGTAACCCACAATGGAGCCCGTGGACGCAAACGATGCGGCGCCCATGAAGCGGCTATCGTTGCAGAAAGCCAGGTTGATGCGGTTGGCACGGCCGATCTGGTGCGACTTGTAGTTCACGCCGTTGAGGGCGCCGGCCGATACGCCATATACCGCCGGAATCTCGACGCCGGCCTCCATGAGAACGTCGAGCACGCCCGCGGTAAACTGCCCGCGAAAACTACCGCCCTCCAAAACGAGCGCGACCTTGCCGGCGTTCTTTGCCTTATCTCCTGCAGTCATATTGACCTCCTGCGATTGCGTTTTGGCTTTCTTCTACCCAGTTTTGGGATGGCGAGCGCATGGGTTTTGGAGCAGAGTTCGATTCTCCGCGGTACGGACTGGAAATAAAAAGGCAGGTAGATACGAATATCTACCTGCCTGTTACTTATGGTGGAGGCGCGGAGAATCGAACTCCGGTCCACGAAAGCCCCCTGATTGGCATCTCCAAGCTCAGTCGCTGGTTTAGTCTCGGACGCTTTGCGCGCAGCGACACGCTCGCGGCGTCCTAACCGGTTCGGTCTTAGCCTGCGCCATACCGATTACGTGCACAGGAGCATTCCCCTAACATGACGTCGCACCGGTGTCGGGGAAATCACCGGGTTGACGCGCCGCTATAAACTAAGCAGCGAGAGCCATAGGCTCAAAAGAAGAGTTGTTGTCAATTCAATTTGACGGTACCCCTGTTTAACGAGGCGAGGAGACCTCGGCTTGCTTCCTCTCTCAGAGCTATCGTGTCGAAACCAGTCGCCCCCGAATGTCGGGAAAGTCTGGATGGCATTGGGCACGAGCACCCAACACCCGTCGACTTTTCAAGGAACATACGGGGCGAGCCCCGCTTGTGAAGTGTTATCTTACCACGTTCTGAAAGCGGACAGCTGTTCTATGCACGAGCTGTGAAGACCCCAATGTGCGCCGCACTTCGCACTTTTGTTACCGATCGCGTCACGTATATTTTCGCCAAGCAAAATTGACCCGTCGAAAGGACCGTTATGGATACCAAGCAGCAACTCGTCAATGCCCTCGCAGGCCTGGGTTCAACCATTACCGAAGCTATGGATGTCATCGAAGGCTTTGTCCCCTGCGGACATCCCGCCCTCACGGTTTCGAACGCCCTTGTTGCGCTGGACGCTGACGATGATGCAGCTCTCGCCCAGCAGCTTGAGACCGTCGAGGGCTTTATCGACCACGTGAGTGAGAACCGCGGCGTGACCGCCTACCACGGCGTCGAGGTCGAGCTCGCGGGTCCCAAAGCCGATCTGCTCGCAGCAATCCGCGAGGTAGGCACCCTTATGCAGACCGCAAGCGTCAAGAACACCCAGGTCAACGAGTGGGTCTACCGCAGCCTGGCAGCACTCGACAGTTCCGACGAAAAGGCAGCCGAAAAGCTCGCAGAAAGTCCCGCCATTAAGGCCGAGCTTTTGTAAATGTAAATAGCAGACGCGGGTCCCTTGGCGCATCGTCGTCCAAGAGGCCCGCAAACAGTTCGCGTCAACCGATAGCCGCGCCGCCGCGTTCGGCCAAAGCAAGAATCGGCATCATTTGACGAGGCGTCTTTGCTGCAAGATCGGCATGTTCGAGCAGCTTGCGATCGTTGGTCACCAAGTAATCGACCTGCGCGCGCTTGCATGCGGCGAGTACCAAGTTGTCCTCGTAATCGCGATGGAGCGCTAAGTATTTGTCGGCCAGCCAAAGGTCCGACGAATCTGCACCCACGGCCGTGGCGTTTTCGGTCATGTTTCGAACAAACGCCAGCGCCGCATCGCCAATTGCGCGGGCAGATGCCTCGTCGAGCGCTCCCCCGCTGGCAAGAACGCTACGCTTCGGCTCGTGTTGGACAACGTACAGCACGTCCTTAGCGATATGCACCGGGAAGAACAGCAACGCCCCCGTCTCCGTCGCCCGCCCAATAAACGCACGCGCGGCAAGCGACTCGGTATGGTCGACGCAAAACGAATCAACCCATACGTTGGCGTCGACCATGATCTTGAGAGGCGCCCCACTCACTGGATCATCCCCTTTTGGCGATAATACTCATCCATGGCTTCGGAATAGATTGTGTCCCAACCGCGATCGTCGGATACGGGCGACACAGCGATGCCCAAGTCCGCGTAAAGCTGATCAGCCGCCGCCCAGGATGCGGCAAACGGAGAATCCAGCGCGGCACCCCGCTGCCGGTCGTTAACGGCCTCAAGGATTTCCTCACACGAACCGCCGCCCTGCGCAACCTTGGCCACGACTTTTTTAATAAGGTCGGGCAGCGTTCCACCCGAAAGCCGCAGCGCCTCCTCGGCACGGTTCTTGACTTGGCGATCCACGCGAACGTTCACCTGCGCCATACTGCCAGCAACGCTCATATTGATCACGCTCCTTCCGCCTGCTATCACTGCTAGCACCACTATAAACAGCTGATAGCACACGGTCAAACACAAAAAAGCCTGCATCCGGACGACGGCAGTGCCGCCCGGGTGCAGGCCATAAACTCAAGCAAAAGTGTTAGCGTAGATAGGCCTTCGCGTTGCTCAGGCTGTAGGCGATCGTTGAGCCGTTGTGCAGCAGCGATGACGTCTGCGGAGTGATCATGCCGGTAATACCCAATGCCAACAGCGCCGAGTTGGTGAGCATCACCTTGGAATACGAACTCGTCAGACGGTCGATAAGCCCCTGGCTCATGCGGCGCAGGCGCACGATCGCGGCAAGATCCGTATCGGTCAGGATGATGTCGGCGACCTCCTTGGCGATGTCGCTCCCGCCGCCCATGGCCAACCCCACGTCGGCCAAACCGAGCGCCGGCGAATCGTTAACGCCGTCGCCCACCATGGCAACGTGGCGCCCCTCGCGCTTAATCCGCTCCACATAGGCGTACTTGTCCTCGGGCAGCAGCTCGGCCTTAAACTCGTCGACACCCGCCTCGCGCGCAATGCGCTCGGCCGTGCGCTCCGAGTCGCCCGTGAGCATGACCACGTGCTTAACGCCCAACGCGTGCAAGTCGGCGATGGCCTCGCGGACCCCGGGCTTAAGCGGGTCCTCGATGCCGAGCACGCCCACAACGGTGCCGTCGACCGCCAGATACAGCGGCGACAGGCCCTGCATCTGGGACTCAATGCGCTCCTTGATGTCGGACTCGAGCTGCGCGCTCTCGTCCTCAAACACAAAGTGTGCCGAGCCGATGATGGCGCGACGTCCCTCGATGGACGAAGCGATGCCGTGCGCCACAATATACTCGACAGCAGCGTGACGCTCGCGGTGCTCGAGCCCACGCTCGTGAGCAGCGTTGACCACGGCACGCGCCACCGGATGCGGGAAATGCTCCTCCAGGCAGGCAGAAAGGCGCAGGACCTCGTCCTCGCTCCAGCCGTCGGTCGTGAGCACGCAAGCCAGGCGCGGCTGCGCCTCGGTCAGCGTACCGGTCTTATCAAACACAATGGTGTCGGCCTTAGCAAACGACTCAAAATACTTAGCACCCTTGACCATAACACCCATCTTGGCGGCATCGCTCATGGCGGTCATGACGGCGACGGAACCCGTGAGCTTGAGTGCGCACGAGTAGTCGACCATCAGTGCCGCCGAGGTCTTGATGAGGCTGCGGGTGGTGAGTGCAACCAAGCCCGCGAGCAGGAAGTTCCACGGGACGATCTTGTTGGCGAGGTCCTCCATATGCGACTGGCCCTCGGACTTGAGCGAGTCGGCCGTCTGCACGAGCGAGACGATCGAGCGGAGCTTGGTCTGAGCCGTGTTGGCGCGCACGCGCACCAAGATGCTGCCGTCTTCCACGACGGTTCCGGCGAACACGTCGTCGCCCGCGCTGCGCTCGACGGCAAGCGGCTCGCCGGTCAGGGTCGCCTGGTTGACCATGGCGCTTCCCTGCTCGACAACACCGTCGATGCAAATGGACATGCCAGTGCGCACGGCGACCAAATCGCCGGGCTCAAGCTCGGTCGCGGCAACGCTCACCTCGGTGTCGCCGACGACCTTTTGCGCCTTGTCGGGCACATCGAGAAGCGAGTTGATGAGCTCGTTTTCGCTCATGGCGCGGGTGTAGTCCTCGAGCAGCTCGCCCACGTTGAGCAGGAACATCGTCTGGCCCGCGGTGTCGACATCACGCTTGACGAACGAAATGCCGATGGCCGAAGCGTCGAGCACAGGAACGGTCAGGCGCGGCTGCGCCAGCTCATGAAGGGCAGCGCGCAAAAATGCCATGTAACCGGCCACGACAAACACCGCACGCAGAGGCGTCGGCAAGAACCAGCGACGTGCGTAATGGGCGCCGACGAGTGTCGCCAGGTCCATAACGAGTTTGTGCTTGCGCGGCTCGAGTTGCATCACGTAGCCCGACTTGGCATCGGCGATAGCTTGAGCATCGAGTGCGCCTAGGGCATCGAGCACGCTTGCGCGGCGCGGCTCGTCGTACTCCAGCGCCATCTGGCCAATACGGCCATAAACGCGCACCTTGTGCACGCCGTCAATGTCGCCGCCAAGCTTAAGAAGTGCATCGAGATCGCTCTCTGGCACAGGACCCGCCAATTGAAGACGGGTCCTGCCGGGGATCTCGCTAATAATCGAGAATCTCATAGTTTGTGCCTGGGAGCGTTACTCGGCTGCCTCGTCAGCAGCGGCCTCGCTCTGGGTGATGTAGGCAGCCTCGGCAACCATGTCATCGACATTGGCCTTGGCCTGCTCGACCATGTCCTGGTAGCAGTTCTTGACGCGCATACCGCACGCGATGCCCTGCACGCAGGCGTTCTTTACCGGAGCGCTGGTAAGCAGCTTGATGCCGGCCGTGCCAAGCAGAAAACCGCCACCGACAAGCAGGGTGTTAAAAGTCGACTTCTTCATGTTGCTTCTCCCTTTTGCCGCACAAGCGCGGCATGGTGCCTTAGCACCCGAGTTCATTAGTTTGCTCGAGCACGCTTTTGAGACTAGTTTAGTCGAACTATTATGGTCAACCAAAGTTAACCTTTGGAAATCTTGGTCCCCTTTCCTACAGCTGCCAGTCCGCCGCCTCCTTTTGCAACGCAACCATGCGGGCGAATTCTCCACCTGCCGCCTTGAGCTGCGCCGGAACGCCTTGCTCGGCAACCACACCATCCTTGAGCACAACGATTTTGTCGGCATTTTCCACCGTACGCATACGGTGGGCAATAACGATAACCGTCTTGCCTGCAAGCAGACGGGAGAGCGCCTGCTGTACCACGGTCTCGTTCTCCACATCCAAGCTCGCCGTCGCCTCGTCCAACAGCACGATGGGCGCATCTTTGAGCAGCGCACGGGCGATGGAGATGCGCTGGCGCTCGCCGCCGGACAGCTTGGAGCCGTTCTCGCCGATCATGGTGTCGTAGCCCTGCGGCATGCGGTTCACGAACTCGTCGCAGTTGGCGGCACGCGCGGCTGCAAGCACTTCCTCATCGGTGGCATCACGACGCCCGAGGCGGATGTTTCCCATCACCGTGTCGTCAAAGAGCAGCACGTCTTGGAACACAATGGCGTAGTCGCGCAGCAGCACCTCGGGATCGACGCTCGCAACATCCACGCCACCCACGGTGACCGTGCCTTCGGTGGCATCCCAAAAGCGCGCGGCTAGGCGGCTCACCGTAGACTTACCGGAACCCGAAGGACCGACCAGTGCCGTGACCTCGCCTTCCTTGGCGGTAAAGCTCACATCGGTAAGAACTTTCTCGCCGGCGCGCCCGTCCTCGCCCGCACCATAGCCAAATGCCACGTGATCGAACACCACATCGTGGCCCACGGGCTCAAATTTCTCGCTGCCCCGCGCCACAGGCTCTTCCATGATGGAACGCATGCGCTTGGCAGACGACTCGGCGGCAAACAGCTCGGACATTAACATTAACGCCTGGTCAAAGGGTGCATAGATACGGCTCACCATAAGCAGGAAGGCAAACATCACCAAAAAGTCGACCTGCCCGGAGGCGACCACCGCGGCGCCCGTAACCAGCGTGGTGGCAATGCCCAGACGCAGGATGACAAAGGCGGAGTTGACCAAAAGCCCGTTAGCGAGCTCGCCCTTGGTGGTCTCGCGCTCCTCGGCATCGATCACGGCGTTGAGTCCCTCAAGATAATGGGCCTCCTGGTTGGTGGCACGGATCTCGCGAACGCAGTCGAGCGTCTCTTGAATCGCCTCGGTAACCTTGACCTTCTCGGCGCGCACGCGATCGAACACCGGGGTCATGGGGCCGCGTGTTAGATACAGCACGGCAAAGGCCACGGGAACGCTCCAAAACGCCGCGATCGCCAGCTGCCAGCAAAAGAACAGCGACGCCACGAACACAATGGCGCTTGCGATGATGGCACCCCAAAGCTCTCCCAGCACGTGGCTGTAGGCGTGCTCCATGGCCTGGACGTCGCCCATGATGGTCTCGGTTAAATCGGCCAGATCACGACGACCAAAAAACGACAGCGGCAGTTTGCGCAAGCGCTCGGCAATCTCCATACGCTGCTTGCCGCACTCCTCGTAAAAGATACAGTAGGTGTAGTAATACTGCCGCCAGTTAGAGGCAAAGAGCAATACGAAAAAGACCAGGAGGCCGCCCACGATCGGCAGGGCATCCGGCAGGTCAGCCCCGCTGGCGAGATGCTCGACAAAGCCGGCCATAACCAGGAATAAAAAGCCCATGCCGGCCATGGTAATGAGATTGGTGAGCGTGGTCCAGAAAATGCCGCGTTTTACTCCGGCGACGCCTTTATCGGATAGGAAATACTTCTTTTGGAATGAGGCGAACATTTAGGCCTCGCCTCCCTTCGTGACGGCGGCATCCGCGGTCGCTGCAGTGATTTTCCAGCTCGCGGCCTGCTCGTACTCGGCCCACATCTTGGCATACAGACCCTCTTGGGACAGCAACTCGGCATGGGTACCCGACTCCTGCACGCCGCCCTGGTTGAGCACCACGATTTGGTCTGCGCCCACTACAGTCGAGAGTCGGTGCGCAATCATAATGACCGTGCGACCCGCCGCCAACTTGCTAAAGGCGCGCTGGATGAGTGCCTCGTTCTCGGGATCGGCAAACGCCGTGGCCTCATCGAGTACCACGATAGGCGCGTCTTTAAGGATCGCGCGGGCGAGTGCCACGCGCTGGACCTCGCCGCCCGAAAGATATGCTCCGCCGGCACCGAGCATGGTATTGATGCCCTGTGGGAGCTTGGCCACAATGTCGTCGCACTGAGCTGCGGAGAGGGCCGCACGCACTTCGTCGTCAGTGGCCGTAGGCTTGGAGGCGCGCACGTTATCGGCAAGTGTTTGCCGGAACAGCTGGTTGGTCTGGAACACGAAGGCGACCTGGTCCATAAGCTCGTGCGGATCCATATCGCGAACGTCCACGCCGCCCACGAGCACTCGACCCGAGGAGACATCCCAAAAACGCGGGATCAGGCTTGCGCAGGTTGACTTACCGCCACCCGAGGGACCCACCAGGGCGAGGGTGCTACCAGCGGAAACGCTAAAACTCACATGGCTGACAGCAGGTGCTTCGGCACCCTCGTACGTAAAGCTCACGTCCTCAAATCGCACGTCGCCGCCGGCAGGGTGCTTGGGTTGGGCAGGCACGGAGAGCTGCTTGGAATCCATGACGCTTCGAATACGAGCCAGCGAATCAGCACTCATCTGAGAGGCCTCGCCCACAAACATGAGCTTGGTCATGGCTGTCGGTACCACGGCCGAAAATATCGCGTAAAACGTGAAGTTTGCCATAAAATGCGCGAAGTCCGCCTCGCCCGGCGCCAACAGCAACGCCACGGGCAGCAGGAATGCCACAAGACCATTGAGCGCGGTAAGGTTGAGTACCTGTGGACCTCGGCAGAACGTGCCCGCATAGCTTTGTGCCATGTCGGCGTATTCGGCGATCGCATCGTGGAAGGCCTTGAAGGAGTAGACCGTCTGCTGAAACACCTTGACCACGGGGATGCCGCGTACGTATTCGGTGCCGGTCTTGTTCATCTTGACCAGCGCTCCCATGTAGGCCTTCATGAACTCGGCGCCTTTGCCGCTCATCATGGTGGCCATGGCGCCAAGCGAAACGACGACCGAGATAAGGCATGCCGCACCCAAACGCCAATCGAGGGCAAAGAGCAGCACGAGTAGGCCCACGACCATGGCGGTGGCGCCGGCGATATCGGGCAGCATGTGCGCGAGCAGGGTCTCGGTGGAGGCGGCGCATCCGTCTACGATACGGCGCAGCTCACCGGTGGCGTGCGTGTCAAAGTAGCCAAGCGGCAGCTTAAGCAGGTGCTCGCTTGTAGTCTTGCGGATATTGGACGCGCAGCGAAACGCAGACAGGTGCGTGCACATGAGCCCCACGAAATAAACTACGATGCTTGCCAGGGCAAAGCCCACGGCCCACCAGTCATACATCGCGATGTCGCAGGCTTCGCTCCAGTTAGGTGCCACGGCGATCAGATCGCGCGCGACAAGCCAAATGCACACGAACGGGCCAAAGCTCAGCAGCTGCGAGAGCGCCGAGAGCGCCATGCCCAAATACGTTAGGAATTTGCGGTCACCGGCATACGCGAGCAACTCGCCGATGCCTCCACCTTCCCTTTTTGATCCCTTTGCCATGAGATTCCTTTCTAACGGCTTGAGAGTTAACCGTACTCAACTTATCATTGATATGTTAGTCAAGGCTCACAATCGAGCCAGGCGTGGACGTTTTCGCAAAGGAAGGGGACGCTTTTGAAAATGCATCGGGCCGCGACCGACATAACTGAGCTCTACGCACCACAGTTTGAGCAGTTTGGCCTGGAGCTTTCCGGCAAGGGCGCTGTCTTTACCGGCGAGGTGGCAAACGACCGGGCGCACGGCCGCGCATGGATCATGCCCCTCTCCCCCACCTGCATCGTCATGGAGCATTTCATCACCCCGACGCACGATATGTACCTGGCCGAATACACACCCGAGCCATACGCCTGCGTGAGCGAGGTCAGCGCGCCCACACTTACATGCATGCCCGAGGCTGGCATAACGCCCGCGAACCTTAAACCATTGCATGGACCGTGGCCAAACAATGCCGTTTGCAGCTTTATCCAAGATAGCTGTGGCGAGGAATTAAGCCCGCTGTTTGCAGGGGAGCTTTATCACTCGCGCTCGGTGCTCTTTTTGCCTGGATATTTTGACGAACTGGAGCACCGCTATCCCACCGAGTTCGCGGGAATCTTTGAGGCGTTTGCCGAGCCATGGCACGAGGAAGCGACGTCTGCCATCTGCCACACGCTGCGCCGGATTAACGAAGACCGCGCCCGCACCGTAGGCGGACACGTCTATATGCAGGGCATCGTGGAGACCATGGTCGCGGAGCTCGCCTGTTCGCGCGCGGCCCACAAGCAGGCGCGGCAGGCGGCAGACACACGCGTCAGCATAACCATTGCCGAAGAAGCAACGGCAATGATTGAGCGCGCGCTCGACAAAGGCAGACGTGTGGGTATCAATGAGGTGGCCGAGAGGCTCTACACAAGCCGCTCCAAACTATGCGCCACCTTTAAGGCCCAAACAGGCGAGTCCCTGGGCGCCTACATTCGCAGACGCCGCATGGAGCGAGCGCAGGACCTTTTGGCAGATAGCTCGCTTACGATAGCACAGGTAGCAGAGCGGCTCGACTACCCCCAGCAGGCCGCCTTCGCCCAAGCCTTCAAACAATACACCGGCATGACACCCACGGCTTGGCGAAGCAAGTATCGCTAAGGCCCAAGCTCCCTGGCCGTAACGGAGCGATTAATTAGCCGCCGCCCGTCAGCTCACCCAGGATCTAAACGTCAAGATGTGCACAATCAAGCGCCTTTTTGATAAGAGGGACAGATCGATCAGCCAAATACAACGGAATGTTGAGCACCCCGTCGTCGAGCTTTAGGTTCTTAAGTGAGTAGCGGACCCTCAATGGAGTCGTCTCCGCATGCTTGTCGGCATAGTACTTAAGGCTCTTGGAATGAACGACCTCTCCCGATTTGACCTCGACGGGAACGATTTCGTTTCCGACTTGAATCAAAAAATCGACTTCGTGCTTCGGCTTCTCGTTTGTCCAATAACGCGGAGCAGCATCTAACTGTGAAAGTAATGCCTGAAGCACATAGTTCTCGGCGAACGAACCTTTGAACTCCGAAAATAGCGCATCCGAGATGGCAAAAGCGGACGCATCCAGCCTTGCCATGCGGCGCAGCAAGCCGACATCAAGACAGTAGACTTTAAATGCCTTGAGGTCATCGTACGCAGAGAGCGGCACACCACCGGCAGCATTAAGGCGAACTGCCGTGATGAGCCCAGCATCGGCAAGCCATTCCAGAGCATCCTCGTATTCTCGAGCACGAGCCCCCTCGCGCACCGCACCCCAAACGAACTTTTTGTTCTCGCGCGCCAACTGAGCTGGAATCGAGTTCCATATTTGTGAAAGCTTGGCGAACTGCGCACGGCCAACATGCTTGGCAAAATCGCGCTCGTAGGAATCCAAGAGATCGGACAACACCTTATCGACCTGAACGATATCGCCCGTCTCCACCCACCGGCCAAGAGCCTCTGGCATGCCGCCGCATGCAAAATAACGACGAAGATGCTCGACGAGACGGACATGGAAGAAATCGGGCACTGTCTCGATCTGATCCAGGCCGCCAAGGTATTCGTCGTAGTTTGCAGCGCCCTCGGCTTTCAGAAACTCGGAAAAGCTCATGGGGCGCATCTCCATGAACTCGACCTTTCCCACCGGAAAAGCGCTGGTCTCACGGGACAAGCGAACGCCCAACAAAGACCCTGCGCATGCGACGTGATACTCGGGGGCCTCGTCACAGAAGTATTTAAGGGCGCCGACTGCAGAAGGACAATCCTGGATCTCATCAATAATAAGCAGCGTTTCGCCGGGATCGATAGGCTGTCCAAGTGCCAGGGAAAGGTTTGAGATGATCCGTCGAGGATCGCGCGTACCTTCGAAAAACTGAGCGTACTCGCTCTGTACCCCAGGTGACGGCTCCTCGAGCGTCAGATACACAAAATTGCGGTACGAGGTTCGGCCGAACTCCTTAAGCGCCCACGTCTTTCCAACCTGGCGCGCCCCCTTAAGGATAAGCGGCTTACGATATTCTGACGCTTTCCAAGCGTTAAGCTTGGCAATGATATCTCGCTGCATGACCGAACCTCCCGCAAAGAAACTTCCGTAAACGTGATATTTCCCACATTTTACCCTAGGTAAAACGTGACATTTATCACATTTACGGAAGTTTTAAGCTCATTTCGCCACACTTTCATCACATTTATTGCAATGTGACAAAGGGACAGTCCCTTTGTCGCCCGCACAAAAATGGGCGCGCCAAC
>UMFH01053480.1_pt1 | contig 38707 bp, 41 predicted proteins | sample 1964941 | NCBI WGS metagenome assembly UMFH01 (sample SAMEA4836039, study PRJEB28245) | human gut metagenome | biome: gut microbiome; material: fecal sample | place: Denmark | collected 2008
AACTATAGAGAACTATAGATATTAACTTTAATGATTATAACTATAATAATAACTTATAAGATTATAATAATGAATATAACTATAATGATTAATCAAGTAGGTTATTACTATAGATACTAATCTAAAGATAACTTAAAGATAACTTAAAGTTAACTTAAAGGAAACCAAATGGACACTAAAGAAGCTATTGACTCAATTCGAATTAATGAAGTAGGTTATGATGAATTGTGTCTTAAATATGGAAAGCATTTAGTCGATAAAGAAATAGAATTAGAGTTAGAGAGTAAGGATCTTGCTTATCAAGCTTTTATGTCTAAAATTAATAAGGCCAGAGAGAATAAAACTTTAGCAGACACGGGGACAACCAAAATGCTGCTTAAAGAAGCCCTTCCGGCCTTTTGTAAGGGACTAAAAGATTTCTACACTAAAGCTGACAGTGGTAAACCGGGTAAGCGCCATATTTGTGCGGTTGTCTTAAAGCAGCTAGAGATTGAGCATGTAGCTTTCTTGTCTCTTAGAACTATTCTTTCTAATGCTATCCCTCAGATTAACCTTACGTCCCTTGCAAAAGAGTTAGGAACTGAGTTAGAACTGGAGATGAAGTTCCAAGATGTATTGTCTACTTTGTCTGAGAAGGAACGATCCTACTTTCAGGTCAACCTAAACAAGCGTATTGGTATGTCTTTTAAGCAAGCCTTTGTGCAAGCTAAAGATAAGTGGTTAGCTGATGAAGGGCGTAAAGAGAAGTGGGAGAAATGGACTGATTCTGTTCGCTGCAATCTAGGTATGAAGTTGATCGATATCTTTATTGTGTCTACCGGTCTAGGGAAGATCTCTAGGTACTCCCAAGGTATCAAGCTTTCCTATCGCTTTGAGATTGCTCCTGAGATTGTCCAATACATTACCCATAACGATAGGGAGATGGCTGATCTTCTCTTTAAGAATCGTCCTATGGTCATCCCTCCTAAGCCTTGGAGTAATCCTATCAATGGTGGTTATTACATCAATCTCAAGAGACCTATCCCTTTAGTTCGTCTTAATGAAAAGACTGTTATGGATCTCTATGGAGATCTCGATATGCCTGACGTCTACAAGGCTGTTAACGCTATCCAAGAGACCCCTTGGAGGATCAATCAAAGGGTACTTAAGGTAGCTCAGGAGATCTCTAAGTGGAAGCATATCCCTGATGGTCTTGAGATGCCTTTAGCGGAACCTGAGGAACCTCCAGTTAGACCTGAGGCAGCAGACAAGGATCCTCAGGTACAGAAGGAATGGCGTAAATCTATGGTTATCTACTTTCAGCGTGACAATAAGCGTAAGTCTAAGCGTTATGCAGTGAATGCTCAGCTTGCCCTTGCGGATATCTACAAAGACTATGAACGTATCTACTTTCCTCATAATCTTGATTTCCGTGGTCGTGTCTATCCGCTGCCTTTGCTGAACCCACAAGGCACTGATTTCTGCAAGAGTTTGCTGGAGTTTGCCGATGGTGCTCCTTTGGGGGATTCGGGGGTAGCCTGGTTAGCTATTCAGGGTGCTAATTGCTATGGTCTCGATAAGAAACCTTTAGAGGAACGTATTGCGTGGGTCTATGAGAACACTGAGTTGATTCTTAGAACTGCTAAAGATCCTCTCACATATCTTGAATGGACTGAAACAGATTCCCCTTGGGAGTTCCTAGCATTCTGCTTTGAATGGGCTGATTTCATGGAACAAGGTACAGATTATGTGTCTCATATTCCAGTAGCATTCGATGGCAGCTGCAGTGGTATCCAGCACTTCTCAGCTATGCTTAAGGATGAGATTGGGGGTACTGCAGTTAACCTCGTGCCCGATGACAAGGTTCATGATATTTATGGCATTGTTGCTGAGCATGTGAAGCTAGCTGTGATGAAGGATGCCGCTGAGGGTACTGAAGATGAACTAAAGACCGCAGAAGATGGTACTGAGTATGTCTCTAAGGGTACTAAGGCACTTGCTAACGAATGGCTGGCCTATGGAATCACACGTAAGGTAACCAAGAGACCAACTATGACACTTTCATACGGTGCTAAGAAGTTTGGCTTTACTGAACAGATTCTTGAAGATACTATCTACCCTTGTCTTGAACATCATCCTTTAGCATTCTCTAAGCCTCGACAAGCTGCAACCTATATGGCTGACAAGATTTGGAATTCATTAGGTGAGGTTGTCGTTAAAGCTAGAGAAGCTATGGACTGGCTTCAGACTGCCTCAGGTTTACTTGCTACCGATAAGAATATCAATGGTGAGAACCTGCCTACTCAGTGGGTAACTCCTAGTGGTTTCTTGGTTCGCCAAAGGTATCCTAAGGTTCGCCTGAAGAAACTTAAGACCTTCTGCAGCGGAACTATCCATGTTACTGATGACTCTGGTGCTCCTGATGAAGCTAAGACTGAAGGTGAGACCTTTCAAATTAGTGTCTCTGAGGACTTGGGGGAAATCGATTCACGTAAGCAGAAGCAAGGTATCGCTCCTAACTATGTGCACTCTATGGATGCTAGTCACCTTATGTTGACTGTAGACGCTTGCGTTGATGCGGGTATCCATCAGTTTGCAATGATTCATGATTCTTATGGCTGCCCTGCAGGACAAGGGGATCTTATGTTCTCTCTGGTTCGTGAGGTCTTTGCTGAAACCTATAAACAGAATGATGTCTTACAGGATCTTCATGATCAGGTTGAGAACATGTTGTCTCCTAAGAAAGCTAAGGAACTTCCACCTATTCCTAAGCACGGTACATTAGATCTTGATGTAGTCAAACAGTCTATGTATGCTTTCTGTTAACACTAATATAATCTCCATTACTAGAGAGAACCAAGGAACCTCTCTAGTAACCTTTTAATTAATTAAACAAGGAAACCATTTAAAATGATCGAACGTTACACTACCCCTAAGGGCTTTGCTCAGTATCCTCACCTTAAGGATCCTGACATGAAGTTCAATCCTGAAGGTGTCTTTAGTGTCACTATGCGCTTTGAGGGTATGACTGATGAACTTAAGAAGCTCATTGAGAAGCTTGAGGCTATTCAAGACAAGGCTTTTGATGAAGCAGTCTCTGAAGCCAATGCAATGAACAAGAAAAAGATCCATAAGTCTGATCTCTTCTTTGAAGATGAAGAAGGTAATGTCTACCTCAAGTTTAAGCAGAATGCTGTAATCAAGAAAAAGGATGGATCTACAGTCAACGCTAAGATTGCCCATTTTGATTCTAAGGGCAAGCCTATTGACGTCAATGTAGGTCGTGATTCAGTGATTCGTCTTAGCTTCACTGCAGCACCTTACTTCATGCAGTCTACTAAGCAGGTTGGCCTTAGCCTTCGACCTGTTGCAGTCCAAGTGATTAAGCTTAACGAGTTCGGTGGTTCATCTGCAGAGGACTATGGCTTCTCTGCTGAAGAGGAAGGCTATGAAGCATTCAAGGAAGAGGCACCATTTGACAGCCTCGATGAAGATGAAGTAGAATCACGTAAGGCTGTTGGAGCCACTGATTTTTAATAATTACTAGGGAGTAACTAAGATGATTACTTTGGAAGAACTTGAGAACCGCCTTGATAAGGCTCAGAGTACTCTTTGCACGATGCAGGATGTTGTGCAGGATCTTAAGACTAACATTGAGGAACTTAAAGAGGAACAAAAGGAAACTACTTTCGATCTCTATGATTGGAACCCATGCACCATTAAATTCCCTGATCATGTGCTGCAAGATATCGATTGTGACTTTGTTGCAGTCATGCTGATGCATAAGGATGTCTATAAGGAATACTGTGGAGATGTAGCAAGTCTTCCTGTAGATGCCTCTAGTGTGCAAGATGGTAGCCTCTTTATTGGTTACATGTACTTTTCGCTTAATGGTGCTGAACCTACCTTCAAGTACCCTAGTGGAGATCTTATCTTTGATAAGGGCAGTGAAGAGAAGCTAGACCCTAAGAATTATTACTTTAAGTACATCTTTGGTGATATCTAATGACTACCCGCAGTGCAGCATACAGCAAAGCTAAAAGGCACAACGCGGGTACCTACAGATCAGGACTTGAGGAGAAGAATTCAGAACTCCTCAAGTCCTTTTCTATTGAGCCCCACTATGAGGAACAGTACTTAGAGTATGTCGTTCCTCAGAGTACTCACAAGTATACCCCTGATTTCGTGTTGCCTAATGGCATCATTATAGAAACTAAGGGTGTCTGGGATGCTGAAGATAGGAAGAAGCATTTATTAATCCGTGAGCAACATCCTGAGTTAGATATCCGGTTTGTCTTTAGTAGAAGTAAGACGTACATTTATAAGGGATCGTCTACTACTTACGCTAGCTTCTGCAACAAGAACGGCATTAAGTTTGCCGATAAGCTGATCCCCGAAGAATGGCTTAAAGAGAAACCTAAAGATATCCCTGAGGGAATCTTGAAGAACAAGAATAATAATAACAATAACAACAAGAGAATTAATAAATGACTACTACCTTTAAGGAACCACTGATTGACTACCATAGAAACTTTGTTAAGTTCAAGTCTCGCAGTTCTACGGATTATCTGGTGGTTCACTGCAGCGCTACTCAAAATAAGCCTGAGTACACTTGGAAAACTATTGATCAAATGCATCGACAAAAGGGGTGGCTAGGAATTGGCTATCACTTTGTCATTCTTACGGATGGAACTATTCAAAATGGCAGACCCCTTGAAGCTATTGGCAGTCACGTTCTGGGTTATAATAATGACAGTGTTGGCATTTGCCTTATTGGGGGGACTGATCGTAACGGTAAGTCTGTAGACAACTTTACAGAGAAGCAAAAGGAATCTCTTAAGAAACTTTTAGACTGGCTTAAGAGTAAGTATCCTAAAGCTAAGGTCTTAGGGCATAGAGATTTCCCCGGGGTAGCTAAAGACTGCCCTTGCTTTGATGTACAATCCTGGTATGGTCGAGGAGCTCTCTATATTGTCTATGAAGATGAGCATTCCTTAGATGGATGTAAGTTGTCTAAGACTGATCTTTTAGAGGCTAATGGTACTCTAGAGTTCACTAAGGGCGACCTCGTGAGGGTCCGATAATAAAATCTCCATTACTAGAGAGAGGCACTTTATGAGAACTTGGATATTGCTTGCAGTCTTTGCTTTAGGTGCCCTCTCGGGGTATAAGGTTGAAGACCTAAGGAACACAGCTAAGCTTGCAGAAATACAGGCTCAGCATCAAGTTAAGCAACGGGAGCTCATAGCTAAGAAAGATGAAACAATATCTCTCATACTTAAGAATTCGAGTGATACTACTGCTGAGCTCACTTCTCTTGGCAAGCGGATTGACAGGGTGCAGTACAACTTACGTATCACCGATAGATCAATCATCACGAATGCCGGAAGAGCTGATGCAAAGTCAGTCCAAGCGTGTAGACAGTTACTCGCAGAAAGTGCAGGACTTCATAGAGAGAGTCTTGAAATACTCAGAGACCTCAACACAAGACTAGAAGCTTTTATTAAACTTAACAGCAAAGGAGAACTAAAATGATGGCATTTCCTGTGTGGGAGTTTCTGCTTGAAATTCTTTGGGCTTTTGCTTGTTGGACTATAGTCTTCTTTTTGCTTGTAGGAAGTATGTGGCTCTATGTGACTATCTTTTATGGCAAATAAAATATCAGCGACCATAGTATAATTGGACAATACTACATTCTTCTAAAGTGTACGATGGGGGTTCGAGTCCCTCTGGTCGCACCAAATACTCAGAAGGCGATTGGTGAAACGGGTAGACACAAGAGACTTAAAATCTCTCGGAGAAATCCTTAGGGGTTCGAATCCCCTATCGCCTACCAAAGCTATACCATAGTTAACCTAAAGGAAACAAAATCATGGAACCTATTGAACGTAAATCAGATTGGCATTATCCTGATGGAGATTCATATCGTGATGAGCTTCACAACAATCAGAAAGAGAAGTGGGAGTATGAGTATGAAGCCTTCCTAGATTCTGAAGAGGATGATGAGATTGATGAGGAGGAGGATGAAGATGAGTGATGATCCTATCTCTAAGGTCTATTGCGTAGGTAACTCTAAAGCTATCATTCGTGCACGCTGGGATAACCTCTATACGTTTGAATTGGAGTATCCTCGTTTCATCCATAGTGAATTCATGACACACCGTTGTCTCACTGCAGATACGGTGCTGACTTTCGATCTCCCTAGTGGTAGCAGGGGTAGCAAACACAGATCCTATCAAATGACTCTTGGGGATTTTTGGGATAAGTGGGAAAATGGTAGTTCCCCTCATGCTACTCGATGGGGTGGAGCCCGTCGATATGACATGAAAGGTCGTTTGAACAAGATGAGACTTCGTTCTGTGGATGAGTCTACGATGGAAGTTACTCACACGACCGTTACTGATTGTTGGAAGGTTGGGGTTAAGCCTGTGTACAAGATTACAGCAGGAGACTTCTCCGTCACTTGCACCGCAGACCATCTAATTCTTACTGATAGTGGTTGGAAGGAGTTGCAAGACATTGCTGTAGGTAGAGATAAGGTGTACTGTAATACCCGTAGTCAGTGCAACCTCATGGCTGTGGTAGTTGATTCCATTGAATACGTTGGTGAAGAAGAGGTATTTGATATTTCGGTTTCCTCTGATTATCATAACTTCTTGGCAAACGGTATTACGGTTCATAATTGCTTCAGCCGCAATGCTAGTAGTTCGCGTGCGGTACCTGTAGAGCGAACTATTCAGAATATCTTGAATGATCCTTGGGTGCCTTCGGATGTCTATAAGAATTGCAAGGGCATGCAAGGCAAAGATATTGTCAATGAAGATGACTATGATATCTTTTGTGAAGAGTGGCAAGATGCTGCATTTAAGGCAATCGAGGTTGCTCATAAGATGATTGACAATGGGTTTCATAAGCAGCACATCAATCGCATCCTTGAGCCCTTCACTAAGATTAAAGTTATTGTCACTGCTACTGAGTGGAGCAATTTCTTTGATCTCCGGTTGTCTCCTGATGCTGATCCAGAGATCCAGCACCTCGCTAAGGCTATTAAGATGGCTATGGATGCCATTAGCAACACCTACATTTATCTCAATGCTCACGGGGGGCGTACGCTTCCATATGTGAACGTTGATGAGGTGGATGCCATCGAGGATCTGCGGATTCTCACACTTATCTCTGCTGCACGTTGTGCCCGAGTGTCTTACCTTAATCACGATGGGTCTAAGCCGGATATCCTAAAGGATCTTGCTCTTGCTAAGCGGCTTATTGATAGTGGGCATATGACACCTTTTGAACATCAGTGCCGATACAGCTTTGATACAGGTTTCAACTATAATCTTCGTGATTTCCAAAGTGCACGTTATATGCTAGATCATGGAATCGACCTTTCTGCGCCATGAGCCTTGTCCTAATTGCGGCTCTAGTGATGCTCTTGCTGTTTTTAGTGACGGTCATAAGTATTGCTATAGCTGTACCACTTATTTTAGACCTGATGGATCTTTGGACAAACCCAAGGGGGTAAAGATGTCAGCATCCAATATGATTCCTTTAGAGGAACTACAGATCTCTGCTTTGCCTGCTAGGGGTATCACTAAAGATACTTGTACTAAGCTAAAGTATTTCGTGGGGGAGTATAAGGGTAACCCTTGTCAGGTGGCTTGCTACTATGATGACAAGGGTTCTCTTGTAGGACAAAAGCTTAGATTCCCTGATAAGTCTTTTGCTGTACTAGGGAAGATCTCTGGGTGCCTCTATGGTTCTCAGTTGTGGTCTAGTGGTAAGAAACTAGTAATCACTGAGGGTGAGATAGATGCCCTTAGTGTGTCTCAAGTGCAAGGCAATAAGTGGCCTGTAGTGTCTATCCCTAATGGTGCTCAGGCTGCTAGGAAAGCCATTGAAGCTAACCTAGAGTATCTAAATAACTTTGAAGAGATCATCCTAATGTTTGATATGGATGATCCGGGACGTAAAGCATGTGAAGATTGTGCAAAGATTCTCCCAGTGGGTAAAGCGTACATTGCTAATCTACCTCTTAAGGATCCTAATGAGTGTCTTAAGGCTGGGAGATCAGGTGACCTTGTATCGGCCATATGGAACGCTAAGCCTTACAGACCTGATGGAATTGTTTCAGGTCAAGATCTCTATGAGAAGTGTGTGGAAGGTCTTGATAGTCTTAAAGACAGTGTGGCCTATCCTTTTCAAGCTCTCCAAAGCAAGACAAACGGTGCTAGACACGGTGAGCTTTATGTCATTACCTCAGGATCAGGTATGGGAAAATCCACTCTACTCAGAGAGCTTGAATATTTCTTTGGTGTCTCTAAAGGCGAGACTTGTGGCGTTGTTGCTCTTGAGGAATCTACGGCAAAGACGGGACTTGAACTTATGTCCATATTTCTTAATAGACGTCTCATTGTCAGCGTGGATCCCGATAGTGTCTCTAAAGAAGAACTCAAGAGTGCTTTTGATGCCACGATTGGCAACGGAAAGTTCTTCCTCTATGATCACTTTGGATCACTTGATTCTGGGAATCTGCTTAGTAAGCTTAGATACATGATCGTAGCTTTAGGATGCAAGAGAATCTTCCTAGACCATATCTCTATTGTTGTCTCTGGTATGGACAATAGTGACGATGGCGGGGAGCGTAAAGCTATTGACAAACTAATGACAAACCTTAGATCCCTTGTTGAAGAAACAGGGTGTACTATGTATGTCGTTAGTCACCTTAAGCGCCCCGATAAGAAAGGTCACGAAGAAGGAGCTCAGGTGTCTTTAAGTCAACTTAGAGGTTCCGGTGCTATCGCTCAGCTTGCAGATATGGTGATTGGCCTAGAGAGGAATCAACAGGGAGATAATCCTAATGTCATGGCCATTAGAGTACTCAAGAATCGTTTCAGTGGTTTGACTGGTATAGGTGGTTATCTCTATTATGATCCCGAAACAGGCCGACTAAAGGACTACGATTGCCCATTTGAGGATGACTTAGGTGACTGCCCATTCTAGTAGTTTCTTGATACAATAATCTTGGCAAAGCTATAGAAGGATATAGAAAATGCTTCAACTATACGACAAACATATCATTACTGATATCGAAACCAATGGACTATTGGATACCGTAACTAAATTCTGGTGTGCATGGATCTACGATAGTGCCTCTCAGGAGTACAAAGGCTATAAGGATCTCGATGAATACATTGATGCTCTTAATGTATATGGTACTAGCGGTTATAACTTGGTATTTCACAATGGTATCAAGTACGATGTCCCTTGTCTTAAGCGACTATCAGGTAAAGACTTTGTATTTGATCCTAGGGATTGTGTTATCGATACACTTGTCTTTTCTCGTCTAGTTTGGAGCAACATTAAAGATCTCGATATGGGCTTAATTCGTTCTGGGAGGCTTCCTAAGGATCTCTTTGGTTCCCATTCATTGAAAGCCTATGGCTATCGTATGCGTGAACTAAAGGGCACCTATGGGGAACAGGAGGAGGCTTGGGACAGCTTCTCAGAGGAGATGTACAAGTACAACCATCAGGACGTTGTGGTAACTAAGATGCTCTTTGATAAACTTATGGGCAAAGGTTATCCTTGGGAGGCTGTACAGCTTGAGCATGATATTGCTTGGGTGATGGCTAAGCAGGAACGTAATGGCTTTGTCTTTGATAAAGATAAAGCTGTAGCGTTGTACAGTAAGCTTGCAGGTCGAAGAGATGAGTTGACTAAAGAGCTGCAAGATAGTGTCCCTCCTCTATTGACTGGCTATAAGGTCTACAAGAGAGACAACGCTAAGAAAGGTATTAAAGCAGGTGTACAGTATCCTGTTTATGAAACCTTTAATCCCAATAGTCGACAACAGATTGCTAAGGTTCTCATTGAACAAGGATGGGAGCCTCAGGAGGTGACTGATACAGGGTTGCCTAAGGTTGATGAAGAAACTCTAAAGACTGCTAAAGATATTCCTATGACTAGCAAGATCCTAGAGCTTCTCTTGTTGAATAAACGTATTGGCCAGCTTGCTGAGGGAAGCAATGCGTGGCTAAAGTTAATGAAGGAGGATCCTGATGGCTACATCCGTATTCACGGGAGTGTTAACCCTAATGGGGCTGTCACTGGCCGTGCAACTCATAGCTATCCTAATGTTGCTCAAGTTCCTGCCAATAGAGCCCCTTACGGGGAGGAATGCAGAGAACTATTTACTGTACCCCAAGGTTGGTATGAAGCTGGTATTGATGCTTCTGGGCTTGAGTTGCGGTGCCTTGGGCATTTCCTATATCCTTATGATAACGGTGCTTATGTAAAAGAAATTCTCTCTGGGGATATCCATACACATAACCAAAAGATGGCAGGGCTTGCAACAAGAAATCAAGCAAAAACAATGATTTACTGCCTCCTCTATGGTGGTGGCGATGCTAAACTTGGGGAGGTCGTAGGGGGAGACGCTAGGGCAGGTAAGATCCTTAAGGATAAGTTCTTTAAAGCTATCCCTGCTTATAAGCAACTAGTGGATGATATCTCTAGTAGTCTTATCTTATCCTCTGAGTGGATTGGGGGCACACGTAAGGTGAAGTGGCGTAAGCGATGGCATCCTGACAGTCCTAGCCTTGAGATCACTCATTGTGTCTTGGGTTTGGACAAACGGGTTATCTACGTACGCTCTGAACACTCAGCATTGAATACACTATTGCAATCTGCAGGTGCTCTTATTTGTAAGAAATGGGTATGCCTGTGGGAGGAGAACATGCGAAAGGCTGGCTATAGGCATGGTTGGAATGGTGACTTTGCACTGCAGGTGTGGTGTCATGATGAAATTGGCGTTGCTTGTCGCACTAAGGAAACCGCTGAAGACTGCTGTAGGATTGCTCAAGAATCAATGAGACAAACTCAGGCATTCTTTAATTTTAATTGTCAACTTGATACAGAAGGAAAGATTGGCCGTACTTGGGCTGATACTCATTAATCACTATGGAAAACACTGGTATGACTAAAGAAACTAAGGCAGCTCTGTTGCGTGACTACAAGGCTCCTAAGGGCAGCATTGATCACCTTCACATTATGTGGAAGTGGAAGGTTAAGCATGATGAGTATGGCACTGTCCCTGCTTATGGTGCTGTAGTCACTCTTAATGGAGAGACTATTCTTAACTATGATCCTGAGCCTGAGACTTGGAAGGATTGGTCTCCTGAAGAAATTATTCATGACCTGCTTATGAAGCTTGGCTACAGTGTTACTTCAGATACGACTACTGAAGAGGAGGGTTGCTATGAAGATGCCTAAGTATTTCTATACTGTAGAGAAGGGCACCAATGAAGTGATTGTCCACAAGCGTAACGCTGAGATGAGTAACTACTGCAGTGCTCTTGCTTACATTGGTGAAGTCCATCCTAAACTTCAGTCAGACTATTGTCGATACAATGCACGAATGATTGCTGAGATGGCCTCCCGAGGTCACATTACGTCAATCAATAAGCACATTCGACAGGCAGGCAATCGATGGCTGCTTACTCGTTCTGGCGCTGAGCTTGCATCATCCTATGAGCGCTACTAAAGAATACATTGGGCTGATAGACGGAGATCTATTGGCCTATAAAGCCTCTTCAGCTGTCCAAAAGGATATCTATTGGGGAGATGGTTTATATACTTGTCATGCTTATTTGGATGACGCAATAGATCAATTTGAAGAGATTATTGGTGGTATTAAAGATACACTAAAGACAAACCATAATGTCGAAATGAATGACTATTCGTTTGTCTTTAGTGACCCTAATGATAACTTTAGGAAGCGCTTAATGCCTGATTATAAAAACAATAGGCTTGATAAAAGAAAGCCTACTTGCTACTATGGATTAGTGGATTGGATCAGAAATAACTATGAATCTAAATCTAGTGAATCTCTAGAAGCTGATGATGTAATAGGTATTAATAGTACCCCTGATACAACCTTAATTGTGTCAATGGATAAGGATTTCAAAACTCTTCCTACGCATTTCTATAGAGTAAATGAAGATCAAATCTATTGGATTGACGAAGATAAAGCTAATTATTGGCATATGTTTCAGACACTCGTAGGAGACACTGCTGATGGCTATAAAGGTTGTCCCGGAATTGGAGCAGTAAGAGCAGAGAGGATCCTTAAGGATGTTCCTCAGGACAAGCTATGGGAGACTGTAGTCAATACCTACAAGAAAGCTGGCCTCACTGAAGAGGATGCTTTGCTGCAAGCTAGAATGGCCTATATTCTTCGCCAAGGGGACACTAAAGATACCCTTTGGACACCTGATAAAATCACCCCTATAAAGACAACTAATAGTTGAGAATAAATTCACCACACTAGGAGATAGATAATCGTGAAAGACGAATCTATGAAAATTGATATCAAAGATACCACTAAAAGTGATCCTGATGAACCCCTCTTCGACAACTTTCCGGCTGTCCCGAAAGACTTGTTGGAGGGACTTCAGAAGATCTTTGATGTACGCAAGATGATCCGCTATAAGCCTACCATTGATTACTGTGGTGGTGTACAGGATGTACTTGACTTCCTTGAAAATAAGTTCAATGAACAGAACCATGTAAATGAGGAGTAGATGGGTTCACTGTTTTCAAAGCCTAAGGCACCTGAAGTGAAAGTTCAGGCACCTGCCTTAGACAACCCTGTAGTTGAACCTCAGGAACCGGAGCTTGGTGCTCAGGAGACTGAAGAACAGAAGGCTCGTAAGGGTAAGAAAGGTCTTAAGGTATCCTTAGAAAAAGCTAAGGGTGTAGGCACTAACGTAATGTAAAAAATTAAAAAAGGATGACGAATACTATGGGGGACTATAGGGGGTCTATAGGTAAACTTTATGTTAAACCTATTGTAGACTTAAAGACAGCTATGGAGGCTCTAGATAAATGTATGGAATCTATTATAGATAATCCTAATAATTTATCTTTCATAAGAAACTTAGATAAAGACTATATTAGGTCTTTTGTTAAAGATGTAGTATTGAATAATAACCAATATGATTATCGTATTATTGGTTTCTATAGTCAATCTGCAGATGAACTAGTGGGATGCTGTTTGTTATCCTATGGTTACCCTTGGTATTCTGATAAGCAAAGAATCCTTAATGAAGAATGGACTGTATCTTTTAAAAGAGGAGCAGGCATTGCTAGAGCGTTGTCTGATTATTTAATTGAGTGTCTAAAGAATGATGAGTGTGACTATATTCAAACTGGGAGTGTCAATGATTGGTGTGCTCCTATGTTAAAGAATAGTTATGTCTCTAAAGGATTCCATATTTATAATTGCTATTATTTAAGTAAAGAGGATATTAATGGGCGCAATTAAGAAAGCCTTTAAGAAAGTAGTTAAGGTCGCCACTGGTGGCCTTATTGGTGGCGGTGGCAACTCTGGTCAGCAATCTCAAGAGAATGTTGTCCCTGCTCCTGAGTTAGGGTTTGTGAATGCAGATACGACTAACACTACTAAATCAGAATCAGAGAAGCAACAGCTAACTAAAGGAAAGAAGAGAGGCAAGAAGTCTCTTAAGGTTGACATGACTGGTGCCGGTGGTACGGGACGTAATATTGTGTAATAATGGCAGAAACTAAACTAGGTAATCAAACTGCTGAAGGTGCACAAAAGGTATACGAAAGATTGTCTACGGACAGAGATCAGTATACCCAGAGAGCAGAGAAGAATGCTACCTATACCATTCCTCAGTTGTTCCCTAAGGAATCTGATGATGGTGGTACTGCCTATACGACACCTTATAATTCTATTGGAGCTAGAGGTCTCAATAACTTAGCATCTAAGTTGTTGTTATCTTTGCTTCCCCCGGGTCAGCCTTTCTTTAGACTTGGGTTAGATACTGCATCTAATGAGGCACTACAGGCATCTGGCAATGATCAGGTTAAGGATACCATAGAGTACGGCTTGTCTATGATGGAGGCTGCTATGGTGAAGTATATGGAGCATAATGGTCTTAGACCTACTCTCTTTGAGTGCATTAAGCAGCTCCTGATTGCTGGCAATGCGTTGCTCTTTCTGCCTCCTCTAGAGGGTGGCATGAAGTGCTATACTCTCAGAAACTTCGTAGTTGAAAGAGATGCTATTGGCAATGTACTTCAGATTGTCGCTAGAGACACTTTAGCTCAGGGGACTATCCCTCCGAGTGTCTTAAGTCTCTTAGGCAATGCAGGTAATGAAGTTAATCGTTCTGAGAAGGTTAACATCTACACTCATACCTATCTTGTCCGTGGGGATACCTTAGAGGGATCCACTTGGGAATCCTATCAGGAAGTAAATAATACCATTATCCCCGGATCAGAACAGACGTATCCCTATGGCAAATGTCCTTGGATCCCTGTGAGATTCACTAAGAAAGATGGGGAATCCTATGGTCGATCCTTTGTTGAAGATTACCTTGGTGACTTGATCTCTTTAGAGAACCTTCAGCATGCCATTAACGATATGGCTATGATTTGTGCTAAGGTATTGTACCTAGTGTCTCCTTCCTGTCAGACTAACATTAAGGCTCTAACTAAAGCTGAGAATGGGGCTTTCGTAAGAGGACGACAGGACGATATTGTTGCAATGCAGACAAACAAACAGACTGACCTTCAGGGCTGCTATGCGGTATCTCAGGGTATCGAACAGAGATTGTCTTATTGCTTCATGTTGTCTAGCACTACTGCTCAAATCACAAGAGATAGAGTGACAGCAGAGGAGATCAGATATATTGCTCAGGAACTTGAGGATACCTTAGGGGGTGTCTATAGTCTCCTGTCTCAGGAACTTCAGTTGCCTTTAGTGTCCTGTATCTTCAATCAGATGCAGTCTAATGGCAGCCTTCCGACTATCTCTGAGCAGTTCGCTACGATTGAACCTACGGTCATCACCGGTGTTGATGCCTTGGGTCGTGGTCATGACTTTGCTAACTTGTCTCAGGCACTTCAGGTACTCGCTCAGTTCCCTGATATCATGCAGATGATCAATCAGCAGAACTTAGCTATGCGTATCTTCACGAGTGCTCAGATTGATGCAACGGGTCTCGTTAAGTCTCCTGAAGAGGTTGCTCAGGAACAGCAGGCAATGATGGAACAATATGCTGCCCAACAGGGTGTTGATGCACAAGCTCAGATGGCAGTAGATAACAACAAAGCTCAACAGGAACAGGGGGTGTAACAGGTGAGCGAAGAAACAACAAACTTGAATAGTGATGGTCTTAGTGTCGACAATGGTGTCGATATTATGATCTCAGGTACTCAGCAGCTTATCCTTGATGGTGATGAAGCCTCAGGGCTTCTTAAGGAGGGTGATGCTGTCCCTGTAGAGGAACCTCAGGAGGAGCCTCAGGCAGAACCTACGGCAGAACCTCAGGGCGAACCTGAGGGTGACCTTAATGTAAAGATTGATAAGCACACGAAAACCTTAGATGCCCTTGGTAAGGATCTTAAGGCTAAAGGTGTGGACTTCAATCAGGCCATTAAGGAATACAATGAGTATGGTGCCTTGTCTAGTAAGACTATGGCTGACCTTGCTCAGGCAGGTTATCCTTCAGAGGTCATTGAGGGTTTCATTGAATCACGACAGAACCTTGAGAGTGAGTTCACTAATGCTGTCTATAATTCAGCAGGCGGAGAACAGGCGTACAACAAGGTTATTGAGTGGGCACAAGGAAACCTCTCTAATAAGGTTCTGAGTTCCTTTAATCGAGCTATTGACAACAACAATCTTGAAGCTGTTACTCTTATGTTTGAGGGTATGAAAGCTAAGATGATTGCTAAGCAAGGAACACGTAATCCTACTATTATGGGTGGTGGGGTTACTACGGGTGGCTATAAGGGCTTCTCAAGTAAGCAGGAAGTAGTGGAGGCTATGAGTGACCCCCGCTATGGTGCTGACCCCAGTTACACTAGAGCTATCGAAATGAAGATGTACTATACTCAGGTGTAACGTACCCATAATAAAAACATTTCCTAATAACAATAATATAACTACAATAAGAATATAATAAAATGGCTGCGTTAACCGCTAATTCTATTTCTAATCCTGGTCAGAATCTGAGCGCTGGTGATCGTGATGAGCTGTTCATGAAGATCTTCTCTGGTGAAGTCCTTACGGCTTTCACGAGAACTTCTGTCATGATGGACAAACAGATTGTTCGTACTATTCCGCACGGTTAAGTCTTGCTGTGCCTAAAGTTCTTTAACTTCTGGAAAGCTAAGGGGTAACTCCTAAGCCAATCAGAAGCCAAGCCCTATCGAAAGAAGGGAAGGTTCAACGACTAGTTTTATAACGTAGGGTACCAAGTGGTACTCGAAATGGGAACAACAATTGCGTAAAAATATTAAAGAAGCTCTCGAAAGAGGCTGGAAGATTTGTGCTACTTGTGGACAGAAGAAACCTGTAGAGGACTTCTACATCCGCAAGGATAAGCAAAAGAATGGTGAAGAATACATCAGTATTCGAAACTCGTGTAAAGACTGTGTGAAAGCTAAGATCCGTCTTAGAGCTACTGGATGGTCTCCTGAAGACTACGAAAGAGCTTGGATCTTGCAAGGTGGTAAATGTGCTATTTGTGGCTGTGAGCTTGGCAGTTCACGCTATACAAAACCTTCGGCAGACCATGACCACAAGACAGGTAAACTACGAGGCATTCTTTGTATGCAGTGTAATACTGCAATAGGTCTTCTTAAGGATTCTCCTTATAGATTAGAAAGTGCTATCCGATATTTGGAAGAGCATGGGAACAATTGTTAAGATATAGTCTGAACATACGGGAAACCGTATGCTGAATAGGATTTTACAGCGTCCTATTCGGAGCATAGAGTAACGTCTATGTGAAACATGAAGCATTGAAGAGTGCTTCGTTCGCTGTCATGGGTCGTACTCATGCTAAGTATCTTACCCCGGGTAACTCCTTAGATGATCAGCGTAAGAAGATGGAGAACACGGAGCGAGTGATTGCTATCGATGGTCTCCTCACGGCTGATGCTCTTATCACGGATATCGATGATGCAATGAATCACTATGATGTCCGTACGGAATACTCGAAGCAGCTTGGTGAAGCTCTTGCTCAGGCTTTCGACTGTGCCTCTATCAATGAACTTGCTAACACGGGTGCTAAGACTGCCGAGGGTATGCCTGAGAACATCCCTGATAATATTGCTCTTGAAAATCCGGGTACGGGCAAGGCATTTGAGTATGTTACGGGTAAAGATGAATCTACGTCTGTGGAGTATGGCAACATCCTCCTGCAGGGTCTGATTGATGCTCGTGCTCAGTTTACGAAGAATTGGGTTCCGGCAGGTGACCGTTATTTCCTTGTCTCCCCCGAAGGTTATTCGGCTATCTGCCGTGCCCTTATGCCGGATGCTGCTAACTTTGCTGCTATCTTTGATCCGAATACGGGCAAGCTCCAGAATGTCTGTGGCTTCCAGATTGTGGAAACTCCGAACTTCTTGAACAATGGTGTTGATGGTAAGCACGCTCTTAAGGCTCAGATCTCTACGGCTGTCCTTCAGGGTATCGCCTTCCACCGTTCCGCTGTGGGTGCCCTTAAGCTGAAGGATCTCGCTATGGAACGTGCTCGCAGAGCTGAATATCAGGCTGATCAGATCATCGCTAAGATGGCTGTGGGTCACGGTGGCCTTCGTCCTGAAGCCGTGGGTCTCTTCGTTAAGACTGCTCAGGTTGGTGAATAATGTACTCGGAATCCGACATTAAGGATTCCTATTTCTATGTCAACGGGGGTTCTAAGAAAGGCTCCCGTTTGACTGTAGAAGAAAAGATTAAATTAGGTTTGATTAAAGCTCCAACTAAAGTCAAACCTAAGGTAGTCTCTAGGAAGCCTAAGATCCTTGCAGCTCCCAAATAATACATAATAACAACTATAAAAATACTACTACAAAGGATAAATTATGATTGTCACTCCTTCTAACAAACTAGATGCAGTGAATGAGATTTTATCTGCTGTAGGCTCTAGTCCCGTTAACTCACTTGAAGATGAACTGAATGTAGACGTTCTGAATGCAGTGAGGATTCTCGATAGTGTCTCTAAAGAGATTCAATCAAGAGGATGGGACTTTAATATTGAAGATTCAGTAGCTTTATTGCCGGACGCTGATACTAACTTAGTTCCCTGCCCTAATAATTATCTTAGGTTTGTCAGCAGTGGTTATAAGTTGATCAGACGATCCGGCTATTTTTTCGACATTCTTTCGCAGACCAGTGAGTTCCCTGAGGGTTTGACTTTAGATACTCTGGTTAGAGGATTAGACTTTGAGGAGTTACCTGAGGTATTCCGTAAGTTCATTACTTGTCGTGCAGCTAGAATCTTCCAGATGAGATATCTTACTTCAGATGACCTGAATAATCATCTGATGACTGAGGAATCTAGTGCCTATGCAGATATCATTGACTATGATCTAACTACGGGTAACTATAATATCCTCAATGATGACCAATACATTTCTCAGTATATCCAGAGGAGCTAATAGGGATGCCATTAGTATCGCAATCAACGGTATCCTATAAGGGTGGCGTATCTCAGCAACCGGAGATCATTAGGTTTGCTGATCAGGTAGAGGAGCAGATCAATGGTTTCTCTAGTGAAGTCGATGGCCTGCAAAAGAGACCTCCTACAGTTCACATTAAGAGACTTGGGGACAGAGTAGATCCACTCACTACTAAGTATCATATCATTAACAGAGACGAGACTGAGCAGTATATCTTAGGTATGTCCAGCGGGTATCTAAGGGTATGGGATTTTGAAGGTAATGAAAAGAAAGTTGTTATTGACAATGATGCTAGTTATCTTAATGTCACGGACGCTAATGATGAATTTAGAGCAGTCACTGTTGCAGACTATACGTTCATTCTGAACCGTAGTAAAACCGTTGGTATGTCTAGTTCTACTACCTCTCAAAAGGGTCAGGACACTGCACTAGCGTACATTAAGAATGCCTCCTATGCTAAGACCTATGCTCTCTTTATGGGCAGTACCTTTATGTGTGGTGTCATTACACCTGATGGTGGTGAAGCTAAGCAGGCTGTACAGACTACCTCTGCGTACATTGCAGAGAAACTTGTAGACTTAGCTACAGGTTCTCAGAGTGCTGATGAGGGAGCCACTACCTATGAGTGGCTATTAGGACAGCTTGGTGGCAGAGTCAATATGGGGTTCGCTAAGAATCCTAATTTCAACTTCAGTGCTTATAACTTCGCTGTCTTTGGTGATTCCGTAGTTTCCATCCAAGCTAAGTCTGGCTTTAATATGCCTAATGTTGTCGTTAAGGATGGCTTTGGCAACACTAATGCATATGTCTTGAAGGGTTACGTTAACAGTGTCTCTAAGCTTCCCCCTGCTGCTCCTGATGGTTACATCATGCGCATTAAGGGTGAATCTAACTCGGCTGATGATGACTACTATGTTAGCTACAATGAAGGTAAGAATGCGTGGCTAGAGTGTGCCGCACCAAACATTCAGTATCAATTTGATTACTCTAGTATGCCTCATGCTCTCGTAAGAGAATCTGATGGGAGCTTCCACTTCAAGAGACTTACTTGGACTAATAGAGCAGTAGGTGATGAGGACAGCAATCCTGAGCCTAGCTTCGTAGGGGAAACGCTGAATGATATGTTCTTCTACAGAAATCGCTTAGGGTTCATCAGTGGTGAAAATGTTATCCTCAGTGCTTCTGCTGATTTCTTTAATTTCTGGTTTAGATCAGCAGCTACTATTGCTGATACTGATCCAATTGACCTTGCTGTATCTTCAAACAAAGTCTGTATTCTAACACATGCAGTACCATTCAGCAGGGAACTAATGTTGTTCTCTAGAGAGGGACAATTTGTTCTCTCTAGCGATGGCGTAATGACCCCTAAGAGTGCTAAGGTTGATCAAATCACTTCCTTTGATTACAGTGATGATGCTCAGCCTTTAGGTGTAGGACAAAGTATTTTCTTTATCTCTAACAGAGTTAACTATTGCTCTCTTATGAGATATTATACGGTACAGGACGTAGCTGATCTTAAGGATGCTGAGGACGTATCTGCACATGTTCCTACGTATATTCCTAAGGGAATCTTTAGGCTCTCTGGTAATACTTCAGACAATGTAATCACACTGTGTTCACGTACTCATCCTAACACTGTATGGATCTTTAAGTACATCATTCAGAATTCCCAGAGTATGCAGCAGTCATGGTGCAAATGGACGTTCCGATATGAAGGTACTCAGGTCTTACTTGCAGAGTTCGTAGGCTCTGAAATCTACTTCCTTATTAACACTGATGGCGGACTGTTCTTAGAGAAGAGCATGCTTACAGGTCAGGCAGTAGACTTCTCTGATGAGTCTGTAAGATACTTTATGGATCGTAAGGTACGCTATGTCATCCCTGCTACTAATAAGTACAGTGACTACAATGACTATACCGAGGTCTCCCTAAAGGATGTCTATGGTGCTGTTCCTAAGATTGGCTCAGCTACGTATTGTCTAGTTGGTACTGATGGCTACTATCATCAGGTATCCTCTTGGGATGATAATGGTGTCTTTAAGGTGACTGGGGATATCAGAGGTATGACTTACTTCGTAGGCAGGCAATATGAATTTAATGTTGTATTGTCTAGACCAATGATTAAGAAAACTACTTCGGATGGTGCTACAATCTCTGAAGATGAAGGCAGATTACAACTGAGATACTATTGGTTTAACTATAGTAACTCTGGTACCTTTGATGTGTCTGTAGACAATGATGTCAAGAATAAGCACTTCAAGTACACTTGTACATCTAAGGTCTTAGGTGAATCTCCATTAGTCTTAGGATCCTATAGAGTAGCAACAGGTAAGTTTAAGTTCCCTGTGCAGGACAATAGTACTGAGGTTAAGATTACAGTTACTTCAGATAATCCGTTGCCTGTGAACCTTATCTCTGGTGGTTGGGAAGGATATTATATTCGGAGGAATAGTCAGACGTGAGAAAGGGATTAACTCTTAAGAGAGCTATGGTTGGTGCTCTGCCTAGTATGGCGCCTATGGAGCAAGAGAATGGTAAAGGTCTTGTTATGGCTACTCTGTCTCTGCCTGAGGCACCTATTGAAGTAGAGCACTTCCTATGGGCAGGCTGTTACGTTAGAACCATTCTATTGAGAAAGGGTGAGATTGGTGCAGGTGCTTTCATTAAGATTCCTACAGTGGTTATCGTTAGTGGGGACTGTAAGGTTGTCGTAGGGGATCACCTAGAGGAGATCTCTGGCTATTCTGTATTGAAAGGTATGGATGGCCGTAGGCAGGTCTTTAGTGCCTTTGAGGACACCTACATTACAATGTTCTTTGCTAGTAACGCATCTACTGTAGAGGAAGCAGAGAAAGAGTTTACTGATGAGTGGCAGTTATTAGCTAACAATAGAGAGGAACTATGTCAGGAATAATTGCTGCAGGTGCAGTAATCGGTGCAGTTGCAGGTGGTGGCAGTTCCCTGTGGCAGAAATCAAAGTACAACAGATCTCTCACTAAAGCATTCAAGAAACAGATGTACTATGCTCAGATGAACTACAATTGGAATCAGAACCAATTGACTAGACAAGAGCAGAGTGCCTATGATAATGCTGTGAGCAACTTATTTCAGTTGTCTTATAACGCCTTGCAGAATAATGCTACAGTTGAAGCTTCTCTAGCTGAGACAGGTTACGAAGGGCGAACTGCAGGACAAATCAAAAGATCAATCTCAGGTGCAGTACTGCGACAAAAGACTGCTCTTAAGGATGCCTATGAGACTGATGTAACTAACATTAGATCTCAGAAGGATGCTCTATATGTCCAGATGAAGAATTCTGTAGAGCAGGCTAGAGATCAACTCAAGAGCCAATATAAGGGGGGCATTAGTTATCTTATGGAATTCCTTGATACCACTGCTAAGGGTGCCGCTATTGGTGCGTTCACTGCAGGTGCAGGCAGTGCCCTTGCGGGTGCCGCAGGTGGAGCCGCAGGTGGTACCGGTGGTTCTATTGCAGGCACTGTAGGCGGAGAGACAGTTCTTGCAGGTACCTCTAGTGTTGGCGGTTCTGCAGGTCTCTCTGGTGCCGCAGGTGCTAGTGCTTTAGGTACCTCTACAGCAGGTGTTACTACCTCTGCTTCTACTGCAGGTACCGGAGGCAGCTTTATGAGTAACTTTATGACTAACTACAGCACTATGAAGACACAGAACCAAGGCATGTTTAACTTCCTTGATTATCTGCAGAATGCAACAGGAGCACTGAACCAAGGATTCAATGGAGGTAGACGAGGTTCCTATGGAGGTTATTACTACTAATGGCTTATAAGAATACAGCAGGTACTACGTCCATTGCTAATGAGATGGGGACTTGGAGGTACTTCAATTCTGGCTTAGCTAAGCTCGGGGAATATAAGGGTGCTTCTTTAAATATCCCTGAGAAGTCTGTTCAGCCTGAAGAACGTAACTGGGCTGAATCCTTAATGCATGCCTTTAGGGGAATCGGTAAGGCTACTGAGGATTACTTTAAGGTTGAGACTGATCGAAAGAATAAGATCGTAGATGAGTATCTGCAACAGCATTCTCTTGAGGATTACCAAAGAGATATTCAGGATCATGCCGTGCCATTCCAAGATGACCCTATTGCTATGTCTCGTCTCAAGTACATGCACGGCAAGATGGCTTACTCCATTGCTAAGCAGGACTTTGAGAGAGAGGTTATCGACAAGAATCTGCTTAAGGATATGTCTCCTGAGCAGATTGATGCTGAGGCTTTTAGATACTTCCAAGAATCTAAGAGTGATATGTTGGAAGCCTTTGGGTACGATGATTCTGATGAGTACTTCCGCAGGGGCTTCTATGAGACTTCCCCTCAGGGTCGTGTAGGGTTCATTGCTAAAGCTCAGGCAGTAGACAACAATGAGAAAACTCAGGCATCTATCTTAGCAGAATCAGCTAACTTTAGTGCACTCATTAATGATCCTAATGCTAACTTTAAGAGCATTGTAGGTGTCTTTGATCAGATCTACGATACTGTAGGTGTTCACTATACACCTGATCAGCAGAAGAAGCTCATTGACAACATGCTCACTATGGTGGCTAGCAGATCCGATGGTGTTCAGTTGCTCGAACAGTTGGGTGACTACACTCCTCCCTATGCTAAGAAAGGGGAGAGCCTGAAGAACATCATGGGTGAGCTTGCTTGGGGCAAAGCTAAGGCACAAGCTAGAGCCACTATGTGGACTAGAGATGCTGAAGTCTGGGGTGAAGACCATAGACGAGTAGAAGCATTCGTTAATGAGGGTAACTATCAGACTATCGATGAGATGGCTCAATGGGAAGCTCAGAGTTCTGGGGGCGCCCTTAGTGACCGCTATAAGTGGCTTATTCAGGCAGGCCAAAGAGCAAGAGATCAGGCTGCTAGATTGGTTGCTCAGGCTAATAGGGATGCCGAAAGGCAAGCTAAAGATGCCACTAACTTACAGAACGTTAACCTTTATTTAGATGCCCTGAAGACTGGCGGGGTTGTCTATAAACCTGATATCCTTGATTTGTCTAGTAAAGACATAGATAAGGTCTTTGCCAGTAATGTTGAATCAGGTGCCTACACTACTGAGGATATCTTTAAGATTGCTTCAAACCCATCAGGTGGCTATAATCCTGCTAAGGCTTATCTTAGTGCAGAAGCTAAGAAAGTGATGAGTGTCCTCACTGGGGATGTTCGTAAGTTAACTGAATCTAAGGTAGCTAATGTAAAAGCTCCCCAACAGTTAGATATGGTTCTGTCTCTCTATAAGGCTCACCCAGATAGCTTTGAGTTAGCTTTCGGAGATATGAAACCTTATGAGCAGAACTTAGTTAGAGCCTTAGTGAATAGCATCTCAACAGGTTCCTCCTATGAGGACTGCATTAGGGCTGCCTCAAGATACCAAGAGCTATCCTCTACTGCTGATGGCAGACACACCATTCAGGCTATGCAGGATAATATCTCTAATGATCTCGATATCTCGTTCAACGATAAGTACTCTAAGACTGTTGCTTTCAACAAAGCTCTGAGCTACTCATACTTTAATGAGGATATGAGTGATGCTATAGACAAAGCTAAGAAGGATATGGAGGAATCTAATGTCAAACTAATGGGCTCCTATATTCCCAATAGTCTCTTTAGTGTCCCTAACGCTTCCTTTAGTGATGTTCAGGAGTACACTGAAAAGTTACTTGAGGCAGCCTTTGAGAAGAACAAATGGACTGTTGATAAGGACGTTATTGTTGGGTATAACCCTCAGACAGATACCTTAGACGTCTATGATATCACTAATGGCCGTGTTAAGTTTAGAGTAGACAATAAGTTCATTAATGACAGCTACAAGAGTTACATTGATGAACGTGCTAAGAATCCTGCTAAGACTTATGGACAGCAGTGGATTATTAAGGCTCATGAGGCTAATCGAAAGTGGAACGAGAGAATTGAAGGTATTGATACATGGCAGACAACGAAGTAACCACTAGAAACCCTTTTGTCTCCTCTTCAGATAAAGCTTTGAATTCCTTGTCAGGTGTTGATCAAGTAAGCACTTTTACTGAGTATCAAAAGGCTGAATTCAATGCCCATCAACAGGAAGAACAAAAGAGAAAAGAAGAGGAAGCTGATACTGATGTAGGCTTTGTAGGGGGCTTTTGGAATACATGGGCACCTAAAGAAGTCCAAAAGTATCTTGGGGGTAACTATGATTTCTTTAGTCCCCCTGCATATACTCCTACAGATGCCGAGCGTACCTCTATATTAGAGTTGTTTGATTATAACCTAGATAGATACAATAGTGCTCTTTGGGGTGCTCAGAACAAAGCACAGTTTGACTTGAATGTAGCACTCATGAAGGAGGTAGATGACTATCGTAAGAAGCAGTCTTATGCCTCCATATGGAATAACCTATTGTCAGGTGCAGGTTCTATGGCAGGTGATCCTTTGTCATATACACCTGTAGGGGGAGGTTCTTTAGTTGCTAGAGTTGGACTAGGGGCAGTCTCTGGGGCAGTCTCAGGTCAGCTTGATAATTGGTCTATGGGGGATGACAACAGTGCTTTCATGGACTTCGGAATCGGGATGGCCTTTGGGGGCACTATAGAAGGAGCTGCTAAGCTCTTAGGGGGAGCTAAGAAAAGCATTGGTGAACCTCTTGGGGATGTTTCGAGACGTGCCACAATTCAAGTAAAGAACTTTGCTGAGAAGGGTGAGGAGGCAATCACTAAGGAGGCCCCTAAAGGTATCATTAATGATCTTCTCACTAAGATTGAATCAAAGCTCCCATCAATCACTGTTCAAGGTGCTATAGACAAACTACCGGATACATTAGGATCTAAGGCATTTAAGGAGAACGTTTGGGATCGCTTAGGTAAATCTGAGCGAGGCGACAGATCTACAGGTCAGCAGTTCAGCACTGATAAGTTCACTGCAGAAGAATATAGAAATTTCTATAGAGACAAAGGCAGAGAGTACAGTGATTCGTACTTTGATTATCGTCAAAAGTTATTCAATGAGTACAACAATCAGTACTCTTATGAAGACCTTGACCACCTGATTAAACAAAAGGTTGAAGGCATTGAAACACCTTTAGATTCCTCAAAGAACTTTCAGAATGCTGTTAAAGAGTACCAAGGATTCTATAATTTCTATGGAGGTGCTCTTGTCAACGGCAAGATGATTAAAGGTGTCGAAGACTACTTCCCTCACACTGTCTCCTTTAAAAAGGCTGCAGACTTTGTTGATTCCTTTGGTTCAGCCTCAAGATTAGGCAACATCAAGCTTGCTAAAGAGAAGATTGCTAATCTCTTGTTGCGGTCTCTTGATGATCCTAAAGTTCTTAAGCAGTTCCAAAAGATTTATGATGATACTATTGTCAAACCTGCAGAGAAGCTTGCAGAGGATGCCCCTAATAAAGTTCCTAAGAGTGTTCCTACGTTTGAAGAATGGGTAACTAAAGAAGCCAATAGTGATGCCTTAGGTCATCTTGATCAAGGCGAGGGGATCCGCAAAGGCTTCCTTAATGATGCTGATGGGGGCTTTAGTTATAACTATCAAAAGAGCAGATTGCCTTGGAAGTTCACTATTGAGGACACTGATGGTTTCTCTGTAGACAAACTACAGGCTGATTCCTTTGATACTATGCAAGGGTATACCTTAAGGGTCTCAGGGGATTTAGGTCTTAATAAAGTGTTCGGAGTCACTAGCTACAAGGATGCTGAAAGATACTTTGATGATCTTTTGAATGACCTAGGTAAATCTGAGATTAACCTAAAGACTAAGAATGAGCAGACAGAGGCACTAAGGGCATACTTTGCTGATTACTATGGCCGCTCTATGAGAGACCCTAATGAGGGGGACACTGTAGCATCTGCATTCTATGATGTTGCTAGGAACCTTACGTTCTTCACTAAGAATGCCTTTATGGGTTTCTTGAATCACTTTGAGACTGCTGAAGCTATTAAAGGATTTGGGGCTTCTTTCATTATCAAGAGTATTCCCGGGGTAGAACGTAAGTTAGCAGATTGGTCTAAGGGTGTCTACACTGCCGATGATAGGCACGCTATCCTCAATCAGGTGTTTGGCAATGAACTACAGAGACGACAGACTTGGAGAGAAATCAACAATAGAAATATTGAAAGATTCACTCGAAACAAGACTGACCCTCTGCATGTAGGGATGGCTAAGGTTGTTGCAGGTACTGCATATGCCGCTGGTAACTCTCCTTTCACAAGATATCTAGCACACTCTCAGAACTCTATTGTGAGCACTGCACGAGGGGACTTCTTAGGAGACCTTGTGAGGTATGCTCATGAAGGAGGTAAGAGAGGTATGTTCCTTAGTGATTCTGTGTTGAACCGATTAGGTCTTAAGGCAGATAAAAGATTCTCTAACTTAGTGAAGGCTCTTAAGAACTCTACTGAAGTTACCCCTGAGGGGGGCATTAAGATCAAAGATCAGGAATACTTTGATTTGATCGAAAGGGATATGAATAATCTCATGACCCTCAGAAGACTTGGGGACTACGTAGCTAGTGAGGTTATCCAAAGAGATAACTTAACAGATACCTTCCTATGGAGAGGCAATCAAAAGTCTCCTTGGATGAACCTTCTTACTCAGTTCAAATCTTTTGCTATTCGTTCGTACAACAAGAGGTTAGCAAAGAGTGCCCTAAGAGCCGCTGAAGGGGATGCATTAGGGCAGTTCCTTACGGTTGCTCTGTCAGGGGCATTAGGTACTGCAGGCTATATTGGACAGAGTGGTTTAGCTATGTCTGGTATGAACGATGAGCAGAGAAAGAACTATCTTAAGTACTCCTTAGGTGTTGAATCTTGGAAACAAATGGGAGCTAAAGAACTTGCTATGGTAGGTCTTAATGGTATCATGAGATCTAGTGTCTTTGCTATGCCTGCTCTTATTGCTAATATGGCAGGGTTCAATACAGGCATTAAATCTACTACTACCTTTGAGGACGTCAATAGAAAGGACTTTGCTAAGCACTTTGATTTAGATGAGTGGGCTAGGCAATTGCTTCCTGCTTATGGCACCATTAGTGGACTATGGAACCTTCAGGCAGACGCTAGAAACCTTGCAGAGACTAAGTTCATGAACAAATCACTCTACACTAACAGAGAACGTGAGAGGATTGCTAAGAGCTTTGGAAGGAGCATTAAAGCTATTACTCCAAATGCCCCCTATCTACAACAAACAATGATTAACTTTATTACAGACAACCAATAATGGCTTCCACTATTATCCTTTACGAAGGGGACGGTACTAGAACTGACTTTACAGTTCCCTTTGATTATCTAAAGAAGTCTTTCGTTACTGTACGATTAGGCACGGTCACTACTCTTACTGGGGGTGACTATGGTGATACCGGCAGTGACTATTACTTCCTAGATAAAACTACGATTAGACTTAAGGTAGCTCCTGCATCAGGAGAATCCTTAACAATCCGAAGACATACCTCAGCTACTGAACGAGTAGTCACCTTTAAGGATGCCTCCATTCTTAAGGCTACTGACTTGGATACGTCTCAGATGCAGGCATTTCATATCGCTGAAGAAGGTAGAGATGCCATCAATGACGCCATTATTGGTGACAAAGAGGGCAATTGGGATGCTAAGGGACACCGCATCATTAATGTAGGGGCTCCTATTAAGGACAACGATGCTGTTAACCTTAAGTACTACAAAGAAGATGAAAAAGGTGTCTATCAGGCTAGGCTAAATGCGGAGAAAGCTAGAGATGCCGCTAAGGTCTCAGAGGCTAACGCTAAGACTTCTGAGATTAGCGCTTCCGGTAGTGCTTCTTTGGCTAAGGATTGGGCAACCAAGCTAGACGATACTGTCGATGGTTCTGAGTACTCCTCTAAATACTACGCAAATAGCTCAGCTAGTAGTGCTAAGGTAGCAAGTGATGCAGAGACTCAGGCTAAGGAAGCAGAGAAAAATGCTACGGCTCAGGCGGAAGATGCTAAGAGTAGTGCTCAATCGGCTCAAAACAGTGCTTCTAGCGCATCTACGAGTGCAGGTAATGCTAAGGTATCTGAAGACAAAGCAAAAGCCTCTGAGACGGCTTCTAATGCTTCTGCGGCCGCCTCTAAGGCTTCTGAGATTAAATCTACACAAGAGGCTGATAGGGCTGAGAGTGAAGCTGATAGAGCTAAGAGTGAAGCTGATAGAGCTAAGGATTATGCGGAGCAAGCTTCCGCAGGTCAGCTTCAGGCAGATTGGAGTCAGACAGATAGCACTCAGAAAGACTACATCAAGAATAAACCAACCATTCCGACTAAGGTTTCCGAACTGATTAACGATGCTAACTTCACCCAGTTTGCTGGTGCTTCGGCAACGGTGGACGCCAACACCGGGACGCCGTCTGTGACTGTTACAGAGTCCGGCTCTGGGAATAACAAGGGGTTGGTCTTCTCTTTCAAAAACCTCAAAGGGGCGAAAGGTGAAAAAGGAGATACTGGGGCAAAAGGTGAAAAAGGAGATACTGGGGCAAAAGGGGATAAGGGGGACGCAGGTACAGCGTACATTACGAACACTTGGATCCAAGGCACCTCCTGGTACCGTAGATACAGTGACGGGTGGATCGAGCAGGGCGGTGAGTTTACAAAGTCACGCGATACCAATGTCACTGTCACCTTTCCTGTAGCATTCCAAAATACTAACTACACCATAGCGACCTCGCAGTATGCCCAACATTCGAGTAATTCCCCGGCATGCGCCTTCACGGATAAAAATACGACGGGGATTACCCACAACTATGGATCGTGGGGTAGTAAATGGGGTTGGTTTGCCTGTGGATACTAAGCCAATGATCGGAGAAATTAAATGACGTTTAAAATCAATCAGATTTTTGAAGGCGAATATCCGCCGGAAGTCGCGGTGTGGTGCAACGAGAATAACGCCTTCATCGAAGAGCTTGATCCTGTCACCAAAGAAGTGACGGAGAAAAACGAATTCGGCGAAGAGGTGACGCAGACGAAAACCCTGCGGCGGTTTCAGATTAAAGCTATTCCTGAGGTATCTCTTGCCGAACTTAAGATAGCAAAGGATGAGGCTGTTAAATTAGCTTACTTGAACTATCGCAATAATGAAGCTACTGTTCCCTCATCCCTAGGCTTCACTGCTGATGCAAACACTAGGGCATGGACGGATGTGATGGGTCTTGTTACTAAGGCTCAATCTGCCCCTGAGGGTGAGAAGGTCACTTTTAGAGCTTCAGACAATACCTTCCATGAGATTACTAGAGAACAACTAGGAACGCTTCTTCTAGAAATTATTGCTACTGGTGAAGACTCTTATGCTCAAAAATGGGCTATGAATAAGGCTATTGAAGCGGCTACTACTAAAGCTGAGTTAGACGCTATTGATACTACCTTTAAGTCTCCTACAGCACCTATAGCAGTTGATACGCTAGATCAGGTCGCTCTTATGAGTAACCTATCTTCAGGCGAAGGGCGGGGTATTCACATAGAGACTACTGGAAATCAAGCCTACGACAATGTCACAAGCATCCTGTTCCGTTCTCCGTACATCCATCTTGATGACTATCACGATGGTGATGTAGCAGTAGACCTGATCTTGCCTACTCGTGGAATCAGCTATTACGCCTGTATGGATGAACCTCTTGAAGTTGTTCCTAAAGAGTCAGGTGCACTGTTCTTTGATGATGAATTGACTCATGGTGGAGCTTATCTTGAAGTAGATCGTATCCATAAGGCATACGGTATTCAGGAAACTGATGACAAAGACCCGAATATTACAGGGGGTAGCTCTTTCAATATAGTGGCAGTAGCCGCTATGTCTGGTGTTGCCCCTTCAGACGGTAAGGTACGCCTTTGGCTTCAAGCACTAGATCAGCTTCGTAAACCAAAGGGTATTCTAACCGATGAGGACGGTAATCCTATGGCTGTCGAAAAGCACTACAAGGCGGGTGATACGTTAGATCGTCTAGTCATTGACCGCTTTGTAAATGCTAAAGCCCTGACCTATTTCCGTGTTATGGTTGACAACGGTTTCGATGGTCCGTTGTTGCTTGAGGATAGAACTGAAGGTAATACCTGCCTGTTAATCCAAGAAAGTACCAAGAAGTCTCGTACTGGTGAGGGTGGCTTGCAATTCCAATTGGATTCGGGTATTGCTTTAAAGAGTACTCGACATTACTTTGGAACTGGTGTTATCACGACCTCTTGGCTCACACAGATGACTATTCCAATTGCTGATGGTACAGCAGAAGACGCATCTACAATGGCTGATGGTTGGGGCTTGAATGCCTTGAGTAACCTTAAGGCGGGTGTAGCTGATGGTAAGATTCAAATTCTATCCAATGGCACGGATATTGTTGACTTTGATTTCCATAAGATCATGTCTCCTGAAAAGACTGCTCTATTGAGAGGTAAAGCTCTTTCAGTATCCTTTGTAGGTGAGACACCTGATTGTGGCTTTGAAGTAGCCTTGATGAAGTGGGTGGGTGATGGTAAAGCTAATCCTAAGATTCTAGCTAGTAGAAACAACACCGTTCCTACGTTCTCTCAGGGATGGGTTAAGTCTGAATCCTTCTTTGTCTCAGAGAATGTACAAGGCTCCCAAACGATTATTAATGAATTCACAGTACCAACAGATGCAAAGCAATTCGCTGTCTGTATTTATCCCGTGGATGCTCAAACTCCATGTACGTTACGAATTAGCAAACTTCAGTGTGATGCTAAGACTCCGTTCACTACACATATTCATGCTCCTACGGGAGTTGTGGAGGATCGTTTGTTCTTCAAAGAGGGTATGCAACGCTTCATTCAAGATAATGATGGGTACTCTGCCCTGCGGTACACAGTGAACGATACATGGAGTAACTGCCCTGTAGGGTTCTCTAAGGATCAAGGAGATGTTACTTTGAATGATAAGGTTCAGGTAATCCCTGGATCAAGTGCTACAGGGGGTGAGGGTGCTCTAGTGTTCCCGAATGATGGTACTGCGGACATCTCAGTTACATTCCGTGTATTTAATGAGCAGAAGGATGAAAGTCTATTTACTGCTAAGCTCGTGAATGTTACTAATGCCGGGACTGTCACTGACATTAAGGCAGATGCTGTGTCTGTTAAGATCGCAGGGGGAAGTGTTGGAAGCATCGTTACTTTACGTGCTAAGGGAATCAATATAAAGGCTAAGGATATGATCGGTATTCAATTCAAGTCGGATAAGAAAGACGGTTGCTATCTCCAAAGTAACTCTCGATTGAATCCTTTGGTTGAAACAATCGTGAACTACAAGGAACTTACTAAATAATATATGGGGTTATCTAAAACTATTTTGCTTTAGATAACTCCTTAATAAATATAAACAAGAAAACCACTAACATGAAGATTATTAAGAAAGACGGTACTGTAGAAGGTTGGAACGGAGAGAAGATCAAAGAAGCTGTCTATAAGGCGGCTGCTAGAGTGAATCAATATGTGGAGCCTGATGTTCTTAACAAACTGGTTGAGAAAGTTCACTCTTGTTTAATTATTGATAGAGATGTCCCAACTAAAGACCTTCATAAGGAAGTAATTCATTATTTGAAGTACTTTGGGTTGACTGATGTAGCGAATTCATATCAAGAATATAGAGACTATAAGAATACTTATGCTAAAGCATTTGAGAAAGTTAAAGATGAAGCTGATAACGTGCTTCTACTTGGGGACAGAGAGAATGCTAACTTCGATAGCTCTCTGGTGTCAACAAAAGGCTCGCTCATTAAGGGATACCTTACAAAAGAGCTCTATCGACAATTCTATCTTAGCAAGGAAGAAAAAGAGTTAACTAAGCGTGGTGATATCTACATCCATGACCTTCGAGACGCTATCTTTGGAAGCCTAAATTGCTGTCTCTTTGACATGGCTACTGTCCTTAGGGGTGGCTTTAGTATGTCCAATGTCGACTACACGGAACCTACGAGTGTCTTGAGTGCACTTCAGGTAATTGGAGATATCACTTTAGTTGCAACAGCTCAACAGTTCGGTGCGATCAATAGAAACTGCCGAATTAAAAGTGTGTGAACGCATGACTTGCGGTGTTGAAATCTAGGGGATACGCCCCCGTATTGTTAATATGGTTTCAGCTAACGGGGAACCGAAAGGAATCCCGTGCCAAGCTACAAGAGGTATTCATACATGCAAATCGATAAATATTTTTCTACTCCCTATGAAGGCTACTTTGTCTCTAAAGATGGAGAGGTAGTCTCGTTCAGGAAACCGGCCGCTAAATCTACTCCTGATAAGAGGATTGACTATACAAGAGCTCCTAAGAAGCCCTAGTTATTGTGTAGATCACATGAACAGGAACCGACAGGACAACAGGGTCGAGAACCTTAGGTGGTTGCCTTGGTCTGAAAACTCTGATGGAATGAAAGGTAAGAAGCCGGGAGTAGCTAAGAAATGCATGTATCAGGGGATCACATATGGTAGTATCAAGGATGCCTGCAAAGCAGTGGGAATTACTGTGAATTACTACTACAGTCACCCTGAGATTATCGCTAAGACTCTTGCAGAAGGTGTAGAGACTATCGAAATCCGAAAGGTGAGTAGAGTAGGCCGGAAGTGGTTACCGGTCGAAGCGCACACAAGCAGTAATGCTTAAGAGATAGTCCACAGAGCGGTTTAGGGAGATTCCGCTGGGTTTTACAATCTCCCAAATTGATATGGTTCTTCTGCCATACTGTCGTAAGACTTGGAATAAGGCATACAAGCAGGCGAGCAATAGTTTCCCCGGGGCAACTGAAGCTCAGCTCCATGTGTACGCTTGGCGTACTCTTCAGGATGAACTTAAGCAAGGCTTTCAGTCTCTTGAGTTGAAACTTAATACCGTCCCCTGTTCTCGCGGTGACTTCGCATTCACTACGCTTACCTTCGGTACTTGGGACATCATGATGGATGACCTTGATAGAGGCATCATGCGGATGATTGGTGAGACTATCCTTAAGACTCGCATGAAGGGTCATGGTGGTAAGCAGGTGGTGTTCCCTAAGCTCGTCTTCCTCTATGATGAGGATAAGATTGAAGCTGATGAGGATCATAAGGAACTTTTCCATAAGGCTGTGGAATGTTCTAGTAAGTGTATGTACCCTGACTACCTTAGTTTGAACCATGGTAAGGTAGGCGAAATCTATCAACGCACTGGTGCTATTACATCACCGATGGGTTGTAGAGCGTACCTCACTGAATGGCATGACCCTAAAACAGGTGAAGCCATTACTATTGGTCGTTGCAACATTGGTGCAGTGTCTCTTAATCTTCCGTTGATCTGGAAAGTTGCAGAGAAAGAAGGAAAGGGTTTCTATAGTGTCCTTGAGGATCGACTTCAGGTAATCCGTGAGTTCCTTAAGAAACGCTATGACATGATTCGCCATACTAAGGCATGTACGAATCCTATGTGCTTCACTCAAGGGGGTCTCCATAACGGTAATCTAAGCCCTGATGATGAGATTGGAGACCTTGTTGAATACATGACTGCATCCTTTGGTATCACTGCATTAAATGAATTGTCTATCCTTGCTACAGGTAAATCACTTAAGGAAGATTCTTCATTTGCTAATAATGTAGTAGATTTAATTAATGAAAGAATTGAGGGCTTTAAGAAAGAAGATGGCTACCTTTATGCTCTGTATGGTACTCCTGCAGAATCTCTTTGTGGGACCCAAGCTAAGCAATACCGTGAATACACAGGAGACAATCAGTTCGGAGATTATTTCACGAACTCCTTCCACCTCCACGTTAGTGAAGATGTAACCCCTTTTGAGAAACAGGATAAAGAGTATGAACTTTTTCATAAGTGCAATGGGGGCCACATTCAGTATGTCCGAGTGACTAACCCTGAGAACCTTCAGGCACTTAAGGCACTGATCTTACGAGGAATGGAGAAAGGGTTCTATCAAGGTATTAACTTTGATAGTGTCTATTGTGAAGACTGCCATAAGCACTCCACTAATGCTATGAACAAGTGCCCTCATTGTGGGTCTACTAACTTGTCTGTCATTAGTCGTGTTTGCGGATACCTAGGGTACACTAAAGCTAATGGTAGTACTCGTATGAACGATGCTAAGTTAGCTGAAATTAAAGACAGAGTATCAATGTAACGATGAACTACGCTAAGATAGATACCTGTAGTATGACTAATGGGGATGGCATGGGGGTAGACCTGTTTGTCTCAGGATGCTCCTTATGCTGCCGAGGGTGCTTCAACAAGAAAGCTCAGGATCCCCAATACGGTCAAGAGTTCACTGAAGATACTCTAGACACCCTCCTAGATGCTCTTAAATCGCCCTATATTGAACGATTGAGTATCTTAGGTGGTGACCCCTTAGAGCCCTATAACAAACATGCTGTAGAGCAAATCCTGAAGCGTGTGAGGGATGTCTATGGGGACACTAAGAAGATATGGTTATGGACAGGACGTACCTATGAGGATATCAAAGATGAACCCATCTTGGATTATGTTGATGTTCTCATTGATGGCAAATTTGAATTAGATAAAAAGGAAAAACATGAATACCACGGCTCAAGCAATCAGCGAGTCTTTAGAATATTCAACGGAGGGTCTTGCGGACACTATGCAAGTATTGTTCGACAAGGCTCACCCTTCAGGGACGAACGGAAAGCTCTATCTTAAGCTCATCCTTGAGGAGTTTGAAGAATGGGCAGAGGAAGCTTCAGATTGCCCAGAGGACTTCAAAGAACTCTGTGATCTTATCTGGGTTTGCATCATGTATGCTATTGAACATAAGTATCCTCTTGAGTTAGGCATGAAGGCTCTTGCAGAGGAATTCATGAGCAAGATGGTTGATGACAATGGCAACCTTTGTCCTACCTATAGAGCTGATGGAAAGTTACTTAAAGGAGCACACTTTAAGAAAGCTGACTTTAGGAAGCTCTTAGGTGTAGCTTCATGAGATTTCTAGATGTAGAATCTACAGCAGAGGATGAGGGAGCCATAGCAAAGGATATTATTAATATGTCTCCCCCTATAGCAGTCACAGGGGTTACCGTATTAGGGGTAGCCCTTAGTGACTGGGTTTACATAGGTACCATTGTGTACACTATAGTAGGCATTATAACAATGATAAAGAAGTACTGGGTAGATCCATACCTAGCTGCTAGGAAAGTGAGAATCAATGAAGAACAAAGAACCATTAGACAGAGAGAGCTTGCTGAGCTTGATTCAGGACAACATGTTGGAGAACATGCTGAACGATCTTAAAGACCCAGAGAAACGTAACCCTCAGCTATACAATGCGATTATTAAGGAGCTGCAGAGAAATGGCATCAATTGTGTGCCTAAGGCTGGCGAAGATGGAGACAATGCATTGGCATCCTTACTGAAGGCTACTAAGGAGAACTTTGAGTTAGACTATGGAGCTAATGGCCTTGTCAACTAAAGCATTGATTCCATACTTTAATAGTTTTCCATTGTTCTGCAGCTTAGTGTGGCAGACTATTGGGTTGCCACAGACTACTCCTATTCAGGTAGATATTGCTAAGACACTACAGCATCCCCCTAATGATAGATTCATTCTTATGGGGTTCCGAGGGGTAGCTAAGAGTTTCATTACTTGTGCTTATGTAGTATGGTGCCTATGGAGAGACCCACAGCTGAAGATTATGATTGTCTCAGCTAATAAGGAAAGAGCTGATGCTAATGCAACCTTTATTAAGAAGATCATCAATGAGCTTCCTTTCTTGGATCACCTGAAGGCTCGTGAAGGTCAGAGAGATACTCAGAACCTTTTTGACGTTGGGCCAGCCAAACCGGACCATTCACCTTCAGTTAAATCCGTAGGTATTAGAGGTCAGTTGACAGGCTCTCGTGCTGATATTATCTGCGCAGACGATAAACTTTAACCATGTCGTCTTTAAACCCCTTAAATTCGGTGGAACTCAGTCCTAACTAGGAAAGACAATACCGAGCCGAGCTTTATAGCAGGTGTAACGACTATTATGTAGGGTCAAGTGACTCGAAAAATGGGGATACCTTTTGGTATAAGATATAGTCTGGTCTTCATAGAGATATGAAGCATCGTCAATTATAAAGACGATGGGGTAAGACTAACGACCTTACCTTAACATAAAGGTGGAAGTTCCATCTAATTCATTTACTCAGGTTCTTCGAGATCAGCTGTTCGAGCTCGTCAAAGAGTTTGACGCTGTTATCAAACCTAATGGCACCATCATTTACCTTGGTACCCCTCAGAATGAAATGTCTCTCTATAATGAACTTCAGGAAAGAGGGTACACTGCTATTATCTACCCTGCAAGATATCCTTATGACGATACCCAGAGAGCTAACTATGGTACACGCCTAGCTAAGTTCATCGCAGATAAATATGACAGTGATCCCAAGAAGTATGCAGGTAAGCCTACAGATCCCCTTAGATTCAATGAAGAGGATCTACAGAAACGAGAGCTGTCCTATAGAAGAGCAGGGTTCCTGCTGCAGTTCATGCTAGACACTAGCTTATCTGATGCTGATAAGTACCCATTGAGACTTAGAGATCTCATTGTAGGCACCTTCAGTACAGATGAAGCACCTATGAAACTTACATGGATGCCTGATCCTGCTCGTAAGGTCTCCCTTCAGGAGATCCCAAAGGTAATGGGACTAAAGGGAGATGCCTATTATAGGTGCCACACAGCTTCCCCAGAGATGGAGAAGTATTCCTATAAGATGATGGCAGTCGATCCGTCTGGTAGAGGGCGTGATGCCACAGCCTATTGTATCCTATATTACCTTAATGGATACATCTATCTGATGGATGCAGGAGGACTTATGGGAGGCTACTCTGATGTAGTCCTAAATAAACTAGCGAGCACTGCTAAGAAATGGAAGGTTAATGAGGTAGTCATTGAAGGTAACTTCGGTGATGGCATGTACCTCAAGCTCTTTGAGCCTGTCCTTAGGAAAACTTATAAAGACTGTGGCTTAACTGAAGTCAAGTCTACAGGCCAAAAAGAAGTACGTATCATAGACACACTAGAGCCTGTCCTAGGTAACCATAAGATGATAGTTACCCCTGAGTGCATCAATAAGGATATCGATAGTGTACCTGAAGGTGACTATAAGTACTCCCTGTTCTATCAGCTGACTAGAATCACATCAGACAGAGGAGCACTAGTTCACGATGACGCTATCGATTGCCTAGCTATAGGTGTCAAGTACTTAGTAGACTTCATGGGAATTGATGCTGATGAAGGTATTAATGAAGTAACTTCAGAATGGCTAGAGGAATCTTTAGAAAGTTTTTATGGGTTCGTAACTAGAGAAATAGGGGGGAAATTAGGAATAAATAGAATTACAGAAAATGTAAGAGAATCAGGTACTTCCAAGGGATTCAATAAATACAAATATTCAGAGGGATACAAGTTTACAAGATAAAATCTTCCCTATAAGGGTGAAGTGACTACTCCGAATAAAATCTCCACTCCCAGAAGGGGCCAGAAAAAAGATATATATAAGATATCTACCTAGCTCCTTCTGATAAAAATAATAAAATAATAATTAAAAAAAAATAATGGGGTTACCTATAGACCCTTTGAGATATTCTAAAGGGGTTCATAAAGACTGCCTTTAGCTTTTTCTTTATGTTCCCTTTTAGTTAACTCAAAGTACCCATATGAGACCATTGAATCATAAACTAGTAGTAGCTATCAAGATCATCATTATTATTGTCCTTTTAGTGGTTTCCTTATTGAATGGTGATGTAGGTACAGTTGATGCGCTACTTAGAGCTGCTGTAGGTGGATTACTATAGTCACAGCTAGCAAGCTAGCCCTTTAAGGGGTGCCTATAGTTAGTCTATAGACCCTTTAAGGTGTACCTTAAGTTAACCCTTAGGGTACGCCTCCTTATGCTAGTATACTAGCCTTATGTTAGCTTGCTATCTCTTGACGATAACTTGTGGTTAACTCTAGGGTAACTTAAGTGTAACAACAGATACCTTTAGGTAAACTAAGGGTCACCTTGATTAGAATTTTATAATAAATTTGTAAGGTGGCACATTAATACAGATACGGGTGTGTGTCCCCCCATAGGGGGTCTCTAGATTCCCTTATGCTACTCTTATACACCTGCTGTGCCTACTTTACGTGTGTGTGTGTGTGTGCGTATAAGGGTGCCCAAGGGGGAGACTTTAGGGTAGCTTTAGGGTAGCTACTGACCCTATTGTTTTTTTCATGATACCTATTGTTTACTT
>UMFH01023257.1_pt1 | contig 38429 bp, 47 predicted proteins | sample 1964941 | NCBI WGS metagenome assembly UMFH01 (sample SAMEA4836039, study PRJEB28245) | human gut metagenome | biome: gut microbiome; material: fecal sample | place: Denmark | collected 2008
GTACTGGAGACAACCTTCCCAGGCATCTTCACGCCTTCCGGCATCCAACAGGGCCTTCAATCTGTTAAACACGGCCGGTTCAATGCCGTCGCAAATGCCGCAAATCTCCCACTTGCCTCCCTTGTCGGCGGCGGGAAGGCGGGAAACGCGCAGGGAATCCGGCCCGGTGACGCGGCTGTCTTCAAACCGGAGGATAGCCGCGGCCATCTTTCTTTCTGTAGGATTCATATTGTAAACTATTGATTATTAACTAAAGTGAACTTGTAAGAAAAACTTTACAGTTGGAATTAATCTCGCTGTTTAAGCTGTTGCTGGTGGTAATTCTCCAAATGCTGGAGACGGGTATCCATCGTCCGCAGGATCTCCGCCGTATGGGCCGCATTGGTAGCCTGTTCTTTCACCACCTCGCGGAAATCCAGGTAGATGAACACGGCTATCACAAAACCGCCGAAAGTGACGATCTCACGCGTATAATCGCGGATCACTCCCAGATATTCCTTGAGGGGTTTGCACATGGTCTTATTTCTTGGAAGGTACGATCTGAACAACGGGAGGAACGTCCGTAACAGGCTGGGCCTGGGAATAGGAAATATGCCCCTGCTCAATGACGAGGCAGGAGCCGTCTTTGCATACCTCGGCGCGGCTCGGCGTCACGTCCACGGAATGACCGCAGCCGGGTTGTGTCAGAATCCCCGCGGCAACCAGGGCCCCAATCACAGCTCCGGCGATGACTTTTGCCCAACTCTCTTTGATACCCCAACCGGTCAGGAGACCAGTCAGCCAACTCACTTTTTCTTTATTCGTGCTCATATTATTTAGTAGTGAAATGCTTGAAAAAATCCACGGCGGCGGGGTCCGTGATGATAAAAGCCGGGTAGTCCGAGACTGTAAAAATCCTGCGGCCTTTGGTCTCCGCATGGACGGCCTCAACGGTCAAAGACACCGCATCAATCATTGTATAGGCACCATCCTCCGCAAGGGTCAGGACATCTTTTCCCATCCGGGCCCACACCTGCACCGCCTGCCAGTCCTCACCCATGCCCACCAGCGCGGACACGACAGCAGCCATTGCCGGGGTCTGTTCCGCTGGTATTTCGTCCGCCGTGTAGCGGTCTGTCCGGGTGTAACCGTCCGCGTCCTGATAAATGGGCGTCAGGGTAAATTCATCCCACTGTCCCGGCTGGGGAAACTGAATCTGTATCTCTGCATTATTCATGATTAGAGAGGTATGTTAATGTCCACAAAATCTGCCGTTTCTTCGGTTTCAATACAGTTGCGGGATATCGCATCCAGACCATAGAAAACCGGATTAACATTTCCGGGATGGTAATAGGTGTACTCTCCGGTTCCCGCATAAACAGAAACGTCGCCAGCCGCATTATTCACCACATCAGTCACCCATTGGGAAACACCAACCCCGGTTTCAAAATTACTGACGCCGCGGCATGTGGCAATTTGATACAGATTATTCCCCTGGCCTCCGGTGAGCATGAGCCAGAGCGCTCCTGTATCTTCATACCTGGCAATACTGGCGACAGATTTTTGTTGATAGATAATCTTGGCAATCGTCCACGGAACAGGCTCGTTCTGACTGGCCGGAACAAAGCTGGTTGTAGTCTTAACCTGCCAGCTGTCCGTATTGTTAAGCGCAAAAATCTCACGCACCCGCACCGTATAACCGTTGCGGTCCGTATTTCTCACGTTATCAAAAGTAATATCCAGAATTTCGCCGTGATTGTAAGCCAAACCGTTTGCCGGGATAATACTGTAAGAATCTATGGAAAGGTCGGGACGAATCGTCTTCCCGCCGCGGCCGATACCAAAGGACAACTTTGCGGCATTGGTAGCGCGCCAAAGGAAAGAGAACCCGGCGAAACTGGAATAATTCCATTGAGGTTTGCTCACCTCAAATCTCGCCTGAATGGTCGAATGAGTACCCTTGGGAACCTTAATACCAGCCAAATGGTAGGGAACTGTTTTGGTCACCGTCGAAGATCCTGACGCGGTAATGGCATCCGTATTGAGGAAAGCATTAGAGGTCAGGATGCCCGTCACGCCGGCCATGCCTGCGGCATGCAGGCGGTTGACCGCCCCCGTATCGGTCGGCGCACCGACAGCAAGAGGGATGTTGACGCCGCCGTTGGCGTTAATAGCCCCCGCCGCCGTCAGACCTCCGGCCAGCGTCATGTTGCCGGAGGCGTCCACCTGCGGCATGGCCGCCAGAGCATTAGCCGCCGCCGTCGCGGAGTTGGCCGCGCTGGTGGCGGATGTCGCGGCATTATCGGCAGCCGTGGACGCGGCAGCGGCGGACTGGCCAGTCGTCCGCGCCGCAGCCTCGGCAGTCGCGGAAGATTGCCGCACATCCCTCCCCAGGCTATCCAGTTGCCGCGCGGTAGCCAGTTCCATCCCTCCCAGGGTGATGCCGTCGTCATAGTCCACCACCACAGTCATCATGGGGGCCATCGTGCCATTCACGGCGGGCGGGTTGGCCACCTCCGTCACCAGGCCGCGCCCAGGGACGGACGGAGTAAGAACGGCGTGCATCCCTAAGGCATAGGGCGTCATCTCGATCCCTTCGCACACCTGAATGATAATGACATCCCCACGCGTCAGGGGAACGCCCGGCGTAAATACCCACGTGGCCGTCTGGCCGCTGCTCAAATCGGACACATAGGCGGAGGTTCCGATCAGGCTGTAAGCGCCGTCCGTCAGTTTCCAGATCCGCAGGCAATACTGATTCAGGGCGGGATTGGTGAAAAAATAAACGGTGGAAATGCTTTTCAGGCGGCAGCTGTCGGGCAGATGCCCGGCCAGAATCTCGTCTCCCCAGGTCATCGCGTAGCCTCCGACGATGGTCCAGGTGTCGGCGGCGGTCCCGCTGGACAAGGTGGATTGCCCGGTCACCGCTTCCAATTCCACGCCCGCCTCCTTGAGCGCGGCCGGCAATTTATTTGCTACAGCCTCATTGACCAATTCCCCGCTTTCCACCTGTTCTTCCAGCGTTTCCACAAGCTGCTCTGCTTCATCCCGGGCCGCTTCGGCCTGTCGTACAAGTTCCTCGACCACAATGGACGGGTTTTCCAAAATGGTCACGGATCCGTCTTCCGTTTCGGGGATGGAGACATCAAGAGCGCCGGCCACGGCCGCGGCCTCATTCGTTCCATCCGGAGGCGTAACGCGGGACACTACATGCACGGCTCCCTTCAACAAGGGGTATTCTTTGCCCGATGCGTCGGTCAGAAAAATATCATAAGCGCCGCATCCGGCGGCCAGCCTCGGCCATGTCACCAATGCCGTACTCGCCCCCGTAACGGCACAGTCCAGCATGATCACTCCATCCTGTACCACCGCGCCGCGGAGCGTCATGCCGCTGATGTCCATATCCTCACCGGATGGAGAAATAAAATGCAGCGCAAGAGACTGCGGCAGGGATTCCGTGGCGTGTACGTTGTAGTTGGCGGCTTGCCTCATGCACGCATTATCGCCCCAACGCGAGGGAGGGTACAACAATGTCAAAATGGGCTACGAACAGTCCTAAATGGGATAAAATTTCCCCGTATGTTTGACGGCGTGCTGACTCTTGCCCACAATGGGCCTGTTGCCCTCTCCTGTCCAAACTCCGGAAACTCCACGAAAGGAAGCCCATATAGCCCCCAGCAAGGCGTCCGCGCGATCAGGAGAAGACAGGTTGCGAGCCTTCATTTTCTCCTTCTTCTCGTTCCTGAGCCTGGAATCGTCCGCATATTCCTTCTTCCGGGTAGTCAACTGCACGAAAAGCGTCTTGTCCGACCGCCTGGACCTGATATGCACTCGCCCGGTCATGAGTTCCAGTCCGGCGTCATTCCAGCATTCCGCCGAGAGATTGATGTAGCGGTCGCGGTCTTCCGGAGGGTTGTTCCCAAAGAACTCATTCGGATACCAACCTGATTCATTAAAATCGCTGATGACAGCCAGGCCCATGCCCGGAGCGTCCACCCACAAATCACAATCCGCAATGCCCAGCCCCTTGAGGGTGGCAATGCACTTGCGGACACTCTGCACCGTGTCCCGCTGTCGTTCCGCGTATTCAATCCAAGCTTCGTTTCCGTCGCAGATGGCAAGGACTGTTTCATCCCCGCCCGCGGCAATGTCCAGGAAGGCCACGGGGCGCCCCCTGCGCGGCTCGTAGGGCTGCCGCTGACCCCATTCCAGTTTTCCAGGGTCAATGATGTACAAATCTCCTTCCAGCGTGAATTCCGCCAGCACGACGGAACGGTAATAGGAATCATCCTCATTACCCCCCACACGGGCCAGAATGCGGTCAATGCGCTCCTGGGAGATATGGGGGCAATCAAAGGCCGTTACCACCATCGGACAGAAGAGTTCTTTTTCCTCGTGGAAACAGCGATAAAATTGCCCTTCCGGCTTGCCTGGGGATGAAAGGTAGATGCAGAATTGAAGCGTACATCGTTCAATGGCGTCAAAGATTTCATCAGGAACCGTCTTTGCCTCGTCCACCACGAAAAACACGGGGGAAGAAGGATCATCCCCGGTAAACTCGTCAACGTCAAACAGACGGGCTTTCTTCTCGCTGCGGGGGTCTTCCTCCTCCTGTTCCTTCCGCTCATCCTTGAATTCGTCCGTCACACGCCCGTGCCAGCCTTCCGCCTTCCCGGCGTGGTTGGTGGAAAAGCCTTCGATGAATCCCCCTTCCGGCGTTTCCACGCGGCAATTCTTGAGCCATTTCCAGCCCGCAAGGGATGGGTTGTTCCGGTGCCGTTCCAGGGCAGGCCAGAGCTGGTTTTTTACCTGGCGCCATGAGCCGGACGTAATAGGCATGCGCCCACGGGGGAAACGCCACAGGAACCACAGAGCAAGGATGCCGATCACTTTATCCGTTTTGCCGGATCCGTTGGCTGCACGCAGGGCAACGCGCTTGCCGCGGGCGGCACGTTCAAGAGCCTTCATCTGCCATTTGTACAGCCCCGTTTCCCCCAGCACCACGGCGGCAAAGATGACGGGGGAATCTTCCGGCCTGACAGGAGGCCCTAGCTTTCTTCCTCTTCGGACCATATTTCTCTCAAGGCTGCCACTAACGGAACGATTGCTTCTGCTGGAAGTTTATGGGTCACCTCTACGTTTTTTTCTCCACCTTCCAGAGCCAGCGCCGCACGGTCTCCGTACTTCTTCGGCATCAGCTTGGCAAGCATCCATTTGAGCGTGTCTATTTCCAACTTGACCGCCTGCAGCATGGTTCCCCCTATTTCGGCACGTGGGGCCACTTCATGCCCTTTCTCCACAAGGTCAAGCAACTTGTCTTCTAGGGCGGCAAGCCGTTCCTCGCACGCGCGCGCGTATTGGTTTGCAAAATCCGCGTTCTCTCTGGCCCAATTCATCACCGTGGGATGGGGAATGCCTTCCTTTTCGGCAGCCTTCCTCAGACTATCCCCGCAACGTATATGACCGCAAATGCGTTCAGAGAGGGCAGCGCTATACCTGGAAACATTTCCCTTCTTCCCGGTCCTCTCTTTCTTCATTTCGCATACTCCTTGTTGATTTTTTCCCACCCTGCCGGAGGTATATCGTCCTGGCGGGGAACGTACGCCTTTCCGGAGAGTTTCACATATCCTTCAATCCAGCGCAGCCCTTCCGCGTCAATACAGCGTTCAAAGCTGGGGCAGTCCGCGTTATCGTAGAGGATACTATCAGGTTTACGCTCATAAGCGCTACATTCCATACTACCCGGGTTGAGCTTCTTCTTGGAGCACAAAAGGCATTTCATCAGGAGAGGGTGGGATGTTTTGCATCCTTTGAAATCAGACTCCCAAATTCTCTTGTGCGCTGGTGATGTTTCTTCTTTCATATCATTATTGTATCAATTCACAGTCAATGATCAATTTCCCGTTCTGATTATGGAATTGGAGAAATTTGAGGGTTCCTCCCTTCTGGATGATGATTTCATCTTCACTGCTAAAATAGGTTTGCGGGCTAAGGCCGTCCCAGTCCTTACCGGCCCCTGCCCCGAATCTGGAAAAGGGCTCTGCATAAATGGCACGGGTTTTCTTCTTCAGGAGAATTCTGAACAACACGGGACGGTTCATGAATCCTTTCCCCTCCGCTACGGCAGCAGACATGAAACCTTCGTCTTTGAGAGGGTTTCCCACTACGGAGAGATTGAGCATATCAACCAGCTCGTCTGTTATTTCTTCTCCTTTCCAGTTCAAAGCGTCTTTCAATTCCTTGTAAACCCCACAGCCACGGAAAACAACCATGTCTTGAGGCACTTTGCATCTGTCAATGACTTTGGCGATCTGTTTCGCCTTGGCGTTGGACTTCCCCTTCCTCAAATCGTTGTTGATGCGGGCATATCCATTTCCGGTGTAGGAAAACAAAGCGTTCTTTTCCAGTCTGGATGCCTTTGCCCACACTTCCCCGGTAACGCTTCGCAAAAGGTCATCAGCTTCCTTATCCGTCAACGGGGCAGGCATCTTCACCTTGGGGACATCTCCCAGGCTGACCGTGTGCGTGACGGCTGAGACTGGCGCAGGAATGGGAGCAGAGGGAACCTTGATGACTTTCTCCGCCGTTTCCCTGGCCTTTTTCGCCACTTCCTGTGAGGGAAAGACAACCTCATCAGATTTGTCCTGTTTGACTCCCCAGCGGTCTTCATAGACCTTTTTCAATTTGGCCTTCAGTTCCTCCGGCAACTTCGCCGTACTGGCCTTCTTGCCGTACCCGTACCGTTCAATCAGGTCAATCCCGAAGCGCTCCGCACCCCTTGGACGCTTCAACGGCTCCCCGGGTTTGAGTAGTCCCAGCCGTTCGCATTCTTCCCGGGAAACAGGCTCCTGATCCATGTAGGAGTTGAAGCCGAACGGCGGCCAGGGGACCTCAAAGCCCCCGAGGCTGGCGGCGTTCATTTCGTCTGCCCAAAAAGTAAAGTCGGTTTTAAGCCGGACAGCATCTTCGTTGACGACATGAACAAGCCGCTTTGTCTTGGCTCCCGGAAAGCGGATGAACCGGAAAGCAGGCCATGCTTTGAGATTGGCCGGTTTCATGGATGCCTCCCATTGAGCAGCCCCAATGCTTTGCCGGACGTTGGTCTTGAAAATGAGCTTCAGACGGGCCAGAGCACCGATGTTTTTAATATCGTTGTGATACTTCGGGCCTTCGGCGTCCGGTGGAACAAGCCCCTCGGTTTGGAGCCATTGAAGTGCCTGGTTGGAAAAGTCCGCGGCGCTTCCTACCTTGATAACCGTTTCCCCATTGGGTAAAGTCTCCTTTTCTCCTGTCAGATAATTCTTAATCAACCTGTGCAGCCGTTCCAGCAATCTGATATTCTCCACCTTGGAAGAGAAAAACTTGTTTTCCTTCATGGCAGCGTTCAGAGCAGCCCATTCCTTTGAATCCATGCCGGAGGGTGTGGGATGTTTTGCCAGGAATTTTTCCAGGGGTGTTACCATAGAGGCAATTCTGGATGTTCAAAGGGGGGAGGTTCAATCTTGCCAAATTGGGCTACGTGATGTTCCAGAATGCGGACGGCGGGAAGACGGTAGAGTCCGGCGGATTCCAGAGCATTGATAATGCTGTTGGCGCGTTCTTCGGCTTCCTGTCTGTCGTTGGTGCCAAGTCCCAGCTCGACAAGTTTGCCTTTCTTTCTGGGATCCACCAGAAGCGTTAAGCGCAGTTTGTAGGATCCTGGCTTTCCTCGCCGCGTCGGCTTGTTTTTTCGCAGGGATGGTTTGGGGGGTCTCATTTGTTGGTGACGGGATAATTCTGTTCTTCCTCGTATTTTGTGAGTTCCGCGGTCCAGCGGAATTGAATACGTCCCAGCCGTCCGAAGCGGTTTTTGCCGATGATCCACTGCGCTTCCGTGGGGTCGTGCTTGTCGGGCTTGTACATGTAGGGGCGGTGAATCATGATGATCTGGTCGGCGTCCTGCTCAATGGAGCCGGAGTCGCGCAGGTCGGAAACGACCGGTTTGCCCTGGGCGTTCCCGGCTCTTTTTTCCACGTCGCGGTTGAGCTGGGCCAGCACCAGGACAGGAATATTGAGTTCCTTGGCCAGGGATTTGAGGCCGGCGGAGATTTCCGAGACTTCTCGTTCACGGCTTCCCCGGGCCTGCTGGGTCGTGGAGCGCACCAGCTGCAGGTAGTCCACGCCGATGCATTTGACGCCGTGTTCCCGGACCATCCGGCGGCCCCGGGCTCTGATGCTGTCGATGGTAAGGGAGCTTTCGTCGTCGATGTGCAGCGGGGCGGCCGTGATTTTTCTGACGGCGGCCGTGAAATGCTGCTGCTGTCCGACCGTCATCGGCCTGCCGCGGCGGATGTCGTCGGAGTTGATGCCGGCCATGCCGTAGAGGATGCGTTCCAGGAGCTGGGATTTCGGCATTTCCAGGCTGAACATGCCCACGGGGGTTCCCCCGAGGCAGATGTTGGTGAGGATGTTGACCAGGGCGGCGGTTTTCCCGACTCCGGGCCGGGCGGCAAGCACGATCATGGCGCCGGGCTGCAGGCCGTCCAGGGTCAGGTCCAGGCGGCGGTATCCGGAGGAGATTCCTTTGATGGCTCCGGGGTTGTTCATGCGCCATTGCAGGTTTTCAATGATGGTTCCCACGGCTCCGCGGATGGTTTCGGTCTGGCGGACGCCGCACCGGTCCCGCAGGGCGGACATGCCGCGCTCGGCTTCATCAAGGGCTTCTTCCGCGCTTTTGAGCTGATCGCCGGCAGCTTCCGCCATCCGGGAGGCAAACGCGAGCAACGCATGCTTTTTGGCGGCTTCCGTGACCATTTCCAGGGCGGCGGCGGTTTTGTACCGGGCAAGGGCTCCGTAGGTGGCCGTTTCCACGACTCCGGCGTGTCCTCCCACGGCGTCAAGCTGGCCCTGGGCTTCAAGGCGGGCGATGACGGTGAGGGCGTCCACGGTTCCTCCCGTGCCGGCGACGGTTTCCAGGGCGGTCCAGATTTGCTGGTGCGCCGGGAGGCTGAATGTCTGGCGGCTGATGCCCTTGTCCCGGAGGTCAGCAAAGGCCTGGGAGCCGTCCATTGCCTGAGAGAGCACCAGTTTTTCGGCGTCGATGAGTGTCTGAGAGTCGATCATGTTTTTTTGAAATTGTTGATTGTTAAAGTTCTTCAAGTTTGCTGTAAGGGTCTTTGTCTCCGTTCCCAGGGGGTGGCGGATGGTTGACGGCGTAGGAGGTGGCGAAGCTGATGGCGTCGGATTGCCATTTGGTCACGGGGATGCCGTTGCGGGTCCAGTTGACGGCATCCCGGCTTCCCCAGTAGGCTGTGGCGCAGTCCGGTATCTGGTCGGGGGTTAAACGCACACGCCCCGCAAAGGCCGCGGCCCGAAGATGGTCTTCGACTTCTTCCACGGTGCACGGAGAGGGGGTAAGGGGGTGAATTCCTTCCTTCCCTTCCTTCCCTTCCCTTACGGTTTTCGGATAGGTTTCAACATAGGGGGCTACGTTGGTTCCTATTTCGGTTCCTACGTTGGTTTCTGAAATAACCGACGTAGGTTTTTCTTCGGTTTCCACGTCGGTTCCTGTGTGGGTTTCAACATGGGTTTTCTTGGGGCGGCCTCCTAATTTTCCATTTTCACGAGCGGTTTTCCTTTTGGTTTTCAGGGTTTCCTGAATTTCATGCGGATATCCGAATACGATGAGATTGTCGCCGTCAAAGTGGTAGAGTTCGTTTTCCACGCTGATTTCCTGATCCGTCACGCCGCAGGTCTGCATCCAGCGGCGCATGCCCCAGGAGCGGCAGCCCTCAATGATGCCGCCGTTTTCCTGTTCGCAGCACCAGGCCAGCAGAGAGATCCAGGTGGCGCGCTGTATGGGTTCCGCCCCGATATATTCGGGGCTGGAAAACAAGGCTGTTGGGATGTTGATGAATTCCATAATCAAAAAAGCGTCAGTTGGGGGTTGTAGATTTCATAAAGACCAGGAAGACGGTCTTCCCGCGGCGGTGTCCGAACAAAGGTTCATGGCTGGCCAGTTTCAGAACTTCCGCGGTTGAAACCTGATCCTCGCACCATTTGAACACCAGAACGCCGCCCGGTTCCAAAACCCGGAAACACTCCCGGAATCCGGCCTTCAAATCATCCCTCCATGTCTTCCGGTCCAGTTTCCCGTACTTCTTGCCCAGCCAGGACGATTCCCCGGCGTGAATCAGGTGCGTTTCCTCCCGGCGGTCCATAAACACCACGTCAGGATGGCGGCGGTCAAACCAGAACATGCGGGAGCCGCAGCAGGCGTCAAGAATGGCTTTCATTCCCCTCCTTTCCTTCTTGGAATCTGCCAAGCAAAACCCGGAATGCAGTTGCTGCCACAGCCGGTACTTGTCCGTTGCCAATGGCTTTAAGGCGGTCCACTCTAGCGGCCACCCCATGAGCCACTCGACCCACGTCGGGTTCAGCTGACCACCACTCCCCGCAGTCATTTGTTTCCGCTCGTCCGGCGTGATAATTCCCTTGGTTTCCAGGTCTTTCATTTTCTGAAAACTCCCCGTCCCCCCGCACATCCCCTTGGTGCGGGGCGTTGGAAACTGTGAAACCATAGTTATCAATTTCTTCCCTGTTGCCCGGTTGATTTCCTTGCCGCCGCAACTGGCGGTTGGAGTAGGAAACATCCGGACAAATTCGGACAATCCCTGTTGCCTGCTGTTTGGGCCACGTCTCTTGTGATCCGAGGCAAGGGGGCTTGGGAACATCTCTACGAACTCGTATGGATTGGGCGGCTTGTTGCCCTCCCGAAACTTCTTGCTCCGATTCTTCCCGGAAGCGGTTGGAGTTCCGATCCATACACCTCTTTTCAAAGAGGCTTTCCGGGCATTCGACCCTCTGTCGAGATCTTTCGTTGTCGCGGGCGGCCACATCATCCCCGGCATCCAGCCTGTTGTCGCTACATCCATCAGGCTCTTGGGTCCCCGTGAATGGCTCCCCTTGTTGGGGGCGTTGCAAGCCGTTGGCGTGGGGATCATGTGCAAGTATCCAGATGCTCTTTCTGACGTGCGGGGCTCCCACATCGTCCGCTCCCAGCACAAGCCATTCCGCATCGTACCCGATTTCGGCAAGATCACCGAGGACTCTGGCAAGTCCTCGTCCCACAAGCAAAGGTGAGTTTTCCAGGAATGCGAATTCCGGTCGTACCTCATTGATAATTCGGTGCATTTCCCGCCAGAGGCCGGAGCGGGCGCCGTCAATGCCGGCGCCTTTTCCTGCGGCTGAAATGTCCTGGCACGGGAAGCCTCCAGATACCACGTCAACAAGGCCGCGCCACGGTCGTCCGTCAAAGGTGCGTACGTCATCCCAAACCGGGAAAGGCGAGAGTAAGCCGTCATTTTGTCGGGCGAGCAGTACGCTTGAGGGATAGGGTTCGAGCTCGACGGCGCAGACGGTTCGCATTCCGAGCAGTTCGCTGCCAAGTATGCCTCCACCAGCGCCCGCGAAAAGATGTAGCTCATTCACTCCCCCTCCTTTCTCGGCTCCCAGCGGTCCATGATTTCTGCGATATTGGCATGAGAGCATTCGCAACATGGAACATCCCATTCAGAATAGTCTGAATATTTGCAGTTACCGCAGTACCTCTCTTTAACCTGCCACGCCCTGCACGCGGCCCGTTTCTGGCGGACGGTATGGATTTTCCCGGCAAGGTCCGTTGCCATTCTTAAGATCCTTTTTTCAGAGGGCATCAAAAGGTAATATGGCTCTCCAAATTCATGAATGGCGTGTTGCCGGATTTTCTGAATGGTTTCCCTGACGGACTCCACGGATTTTCCGCATTCGTAAAACGCTTTCTGTTCAGGCGTCATTTTCATTTTCTTCCTTTCTTTGTAAAAGAACGACATTAACCGCTTGAAGAAGCCCTTTAACTTTACCAATCAAATAAAGGTAATACCCATACGCGGCGACGGTGGCTAAAAAAAACTATAAGTTGCGCAATATCAAATATCATTGCTTCCTCCTTTCTGCTCAAGCTCCCAGGGCCATTGTTCAACATCTTCCGGCACATAAGACATGCTGTACCCATAAGTGCTGCCAGCGCGTATTACTCCTTTTTCAACATCTGTTTTAATAACGAAAAAGTTATCAGGTAATTTCCTGATTTTAATAAGGTCGCCGGGTTTCAACCGCATGATGGGAGGGAACAGGGAAACAAGCCTATCCATATCTTCAATACATGCCTTCTTGGTTTTCCAAAAATGGGAACTCTGGAAGAAGCAGTTGTAGCAACCAGCAACCCAATTGGTTGTTATCCCATGGGCATCATATCCTCGTATGGCTTTCAAAGGTGTGCCGCAAAGAGGGCATTTAGGCGTTTTCATCGGGGTCCTTCCTCAATCAAGGCTTTAAGTTCATCAGAACAACGGAGGCGTGAAGCATTTTTCACTGTGCAAATAAGGTGCTGCGCCCACCGGGCATGCCGTTTCGTGGGGTACTCCATGCGATAGCGGGCGATAATTCCTTTGTGGTGTACAATCGCGGCCTGAACTTCGTATTTCCCGTCGTCGGTTTTCTTCATGGGGCAAACCTGCTGAACGATGATGTGAGGATTCCGTTTCATTGCTCTGATCCTTCTTGCACAGTGATTGTTATTTGTGGTTCTTCGCCCCACCATTTATCCACGGACGCGGAATACACCTGGGCGTCATCCTCCCAAAATCTCAACCGGGTCAGGACATCCTGCAGGGTTTTGGCCAGGTTGTCCCAGTCCGGTTTGGTCGTTTTCGGAATGAGCCCGATCCGGTTTTTTTTCGGCTCGCTCTTGCGGTAGGGCCAGACGAAGGCCAGTTTCAGGGAGACCGGCCCCGTCAGGGGCCGGGCCGGTTGATAAGGTTTCAGCAGGGTCAGGTAATCGCTGATGACCAGTTTCAATTCTTTCGTGTCCGCCAGTTTGGCGTGTTTCCCGATGTTGACGATTTTTTTGTTCTGGTGCGTTTTCGTCGGGGGAACGATCGGCAGCATGATGGTTATCGGCTTGTTCATGACGCTTTCGAGTTCCTTTCTATTTCCCGGGCCTGGGATTCCGTGTCAAAGTCCAGTTTAAGCTGCCCGTCGTCCTCAAAATAGGCATTCGCCACAGCTACTTTCTTGATGGAGCCTGACACTTTCACGCAGACCTTTTGTTCCCCGTCAGGAATTTTAATGCTGATGGACAAGCTGAAATCGGATTCGTCTTCCGCCGCTTGGCGCCTGATGTCTTCGTAGTCGTCGAATTCATCAAAGGCCATGCGGACAGCCTCAAGGATAGTCTCCTTTTCGTTTTCAATTCGTGCGCTCATAGCCGTTCATCAAAATGGAATGTTATCATCATCCAGCGGCAACCCTGCCGTGGCGCTCATGTGGTTGTTGGACGGGAGGTCCGCCGGGCGCGGAGGCAGGGGCGCTCCGCCGCGCCCCGCCGCTGTCCTGTCCTGCGCCGCCATGATGGCCCGGGCTTCGTCCGGCCCCAGCACGTCTTCGCAGTTGCTGAATTCGGGATAAGTCCCGTCCGCCCTGGGCTTGTCTCCCTGTCTGACGCTGAGCCGGACGTAGCAGGGTTTGCCGAGGTATTCCGCCGGGTTGATGATGACCTGCTGGCCGGGTTGGTAGACGTTCCCGGTGACGTTTTTGACGAACAGGTCGATTTTCCAGGCCAGGTCTTTCGAGGCGGTCAGGTAGTAACGGACCGTCGCCGCCCCTTCAGGGCCGAAGGCTCTGATGTGGACGGCCAGCTGCGGGCATCCCCGCGTTTTGGCGCCTTGGGAGATTCCTTCTTCCATTTTGACGATTTTTCCTTCGTAGACGCCCGCGGGGAGGAATCCGTATTCGCTGGGCTCGCCTTCTGATATGTAACTGAACATAATGGTTATTTGGTGGTTGCGGTTTTGGAGACGGAGATTTTTTTAACGTAGGAGGAGCCGGCCCCCGTCCTGACCAGTTCTTCCGGGAATTGTTGTTCCGGCAATGCTTCCGCGAACAGGGCGCGGAAGATGTCCGCCTTGAGCGGGCCATAGGATTTCAGGAGTTTCGGGACGCCAATCCAGGTGGCGTATTTGGCGACGTCTTCCGGAGCGACGGTGTCCGTGCCTTTCCGGGAGACGCGCCTGAATCCGGGGACTTCCGTTCCGTTGTTGAGGTAGTCGAGGATTTTTTCTTTTCCTTTTTTGACGTAACTTTCCAGCACAGCCGCCTTGGTGACGAATTCCGCCAGCCTGGACGGGTTTTCCGCGATTTCGGCGAAGCTTTCTTCCAGCGTTCCGGCTTCCGCCAGGGTCAGCATTTCCTGCGCCGCCCGGTTCCGCAGCGGGCAGGTGTCCTGCGAGGCGCACCAGCCGCAGTAGTCGCAGAGGCGCGGCCCGCCGCCGCGGTCCACGGCGTCCACCACGCCGTTGACGATGGAGATTGCTTCCCGGTAGGTGAATTTCCGGGTGACGATTTGCTGCTGGTCGCAGAAGAGGAGGTGGCAGGTGATTTCATCCAGGAATTCCCGATCCATGAAGGATTTCGCGTAAGAGGCCTGCTGTTCCCAGTAGGTGTCATTGATTTGGCCGCTTTTGAGGTCGAAGAGTTTGCCGAGCGCGGGACAGAGGCAGTCCGCTTCCCCGCCTGTCACGCGGGGGTGCCATTGCGGGAAGGCGCAGCGGTTTTTGTCGGCAATGACTTCTTCGCTGGAGCAGAGCGTCCGGACCGTTTTCACCGCCCAGAGGATGGATTCTTTTTCATCGGCTTTCAGGTGTTCACACGCCCTGAATTCGTCCACGCCCATGAGCAGGGCCCGGAAGGCGTCGTCCATCCGGGTTCCCCGCCGGGCCGCTTCCCCCGCGTCGGGGGAGGAGACGTAGCAGGGGCATTGCGCCAGCTTGGGGAGCAGGGACGGCCTCAATAGTTCCGTGGCCGGGGCCGGACGGGGCCCGGCAATGTCAGCGAGGATTTTTTGCAGGTCGTCCAGGCTGACGGCGTATTCCGCTCCGTCCAGGGAGAGGACGGCATGCCCGGTTTCGCGGGCGACGTTGATGCAGGTGACGGGTTTCATCGGCACGCCCCTCCTTCCATGAATTCTTTTACGGAGTTATTGAACCGGGCGGGAGTTTTCAAAATCCGGGCGGCATATTCCGCCGGGACTTCTTCCAGCCCTTGTCCGGCAGTAATGATTCCGCGGCTGATCATGAAGGCGAGGGCGTCTTTTGCATGGTCAATCACCGCGGCCAGAGCATCCGCCTGACGGTCTCCCGCTGATGCGGAGGGAGGCGGTGCCTGTTCATCGTTTGCCGGAGGGGCGTCAGTTGCAGGAGCGCCCCCGGAAGAATCGGAATCCGTGGCAAACAGAAAGCGGGAGATTTCTCCGGCGTCCATCGCCATGACCGCGGGCATCCCGTGCCGGTTCTTGGCTTCCCAGGTGGCCCGGTGTTCCGTGTAGACGGCCCGGAGTTCCCCGCCTTTGGCCTTGCCTCCGTCCGTGAAGGTGGTCACGTAGTTGCAGAACAGGATAGCGTCCCCCCATTCCTTGAGTTTTTCCTTGGCGGTGATGGCCTGTTTGGCCGGAGCGTTGATTTTGATGGTGTACATGGTGTAGGCTTCCCCTTCCGGAGGGTTCACCGTTTCCACTCGGCAGTGGCAGATGACGGCGATGTGCAGCCCCGCGCTCCGGCAGTTGTCAAAGACGGAAAGCAGGTTGACGAACATTTCGCTGGCCTGGGCGTACCCTTTTCCATAGCCGATGCTTTCAATGGAGGAGATTTTTCCGTCTTTGGGGGAGGCGTTGTAGTCCCTGATGACCTGGCGGGCGCACATGTCCCACAGACGGTCTCCCGTGTCGATGACGAGCGTTTTGTAAGGGAGGTTTCCGTTCCGGGCTTCCTTGTAAATGTCCTGCAGGGCTTCCAGCATGGCGCCGTAGTGGTCTACCTGGATGCGGTCCACATTCATGTGCTGGGTTCCTTCTTCCGTGTCCAGGAAGAGGGGGGCGGGCAGCCCGGCCGCCAGCGTGGATTTTCCCACGCCTTCCGGCCCGTAGATGATGACCCGCTGCGGACGCTGCTGCACTCCGCGCTTGATGTTTTGTAATAGGCTCATATTATTGTCTTGTTTATTGTATTCAGGTCGGGCGTCAGTTCCTGCTGGCCCCGGCCTTTTTGGTTATGGGTAGTTGGAAAGGGTACTGACGGAGTTACGTTTCCGCTTAGCGGGAGGTTTGTTCATGTCCGTCCTGGTTTTGGATGTCTTTTGGGTCAAATACCTGTACACGCTTATCGCGGAAATTCTGTATTCGCGTTGATTGGTGCCAATGTCTTCTATTTCATGGTTCTGCAACAGGTTACGAACCTTTTTCCTACCCCATAAACAAGCAGGGTGTTTCCGCAGATCCTCAAGGGTAAGCCATATTTTGCCGTCGAACATGCGAGTGGCATTCTCTTCCTCGGACTCATTCAAAATCAACAAGCCACGTTCATGAAGGGATTCTATGGTTTGCTCCACAATAGAGGTTACAAATTGATCTAATCCGTTCATAATTCACTAAGATTTAACGATGAAATAAATGATCGTGAAAATCCCAACCAGCAGAGCGGAAAAGACAAGGTTCTGTACGATACCGGGCCGGGGCTTGAGTTCGTCTTCCGAAAAGTCTATCGGGCAGCCGTAAAGAGATTTCATTTTCTCGGCGCGGTCTCGGCGCATCCAGTATTGTTCGTTCGTCATTTTTTTCATTGTTGATTTCTTGTTTATCTCATTTTAATTTGTTCAAGTTATGCGTTCGAAAATAGAATTCTATTCTTATCGCTGGGTTGAGCCTAAAGAAGTTTTCGGAATTCACGGATATTGGCGGCCGGATGAAATTATCTGTGCTTTCCTCGACCAGATACGAATAGAACCGCCAAGAGGGCAGGAAACAACCGTAGCAACCATTTCAACAGGAAACCCCGATGGACAAGAGCAATACATTGTTCCTGCTTTTGAGTATGAGAGGATAAAGCATGCCCAATACGGACACGGGCACGCCCTCCCCTTCTATTCAATACAGTGGGATCCCTCTGCACCAGTTTGAGCGTCCAGGCCGGCGCATCTGTGCAATAAGTCCCCTGAGGAATCAACAGGACTCTATCAAGCCTGGCTTGATAGACCTCATACAATCTAGAATCATCTTCGTAGGTGAACTGTACAATATCGCCCGGAAGAAAAGGGTTTTCGGGGGATGGCTTGTTTTCAAAACCATCGTAGACTGTTTCTAATAATTTCTTTTGCATGGTATTTATCGTCTGTTAAACCGGGTTAAAGCTCGTGCCAGCCGAGCCGGATAAATTCGTCAATCAGAGCTTCTTCCATCATGCTGCGGGCTTCTTGGGGTTCTTCGGGCGGGGAAGATCGCGGGCCGTAGTCAAGTGAACACGGAATCCCCTGCGGAATGATTCTCGTTCAATGATGCGGATAATAGCTTCCGAAGGCTTCAATCCTTCTTCCGCTTCGGCCAGCAGATGGCTCTTGCAGCCGTCCGGTAATTTGTCTAAGTCGATTTCTGTTTTCATCTATTCCCGTAACTGATGACCTCAAATTACAGCGTATAGCTGAATATTTCAAGATATATTTTCAGTGTAATGCTGAAATTACTAGATAACAAGGTGTTGACATATCAGCAAAATGCTGTAATATCAATGCATGACGACAACAAAAGAAGACGTAAAAAAATGGCTCAAGGTTATTGGTCGAGACAGAGAATGGCTCGCTAACCAATGTGGAGTTTCCAAGCGTCAGGTAGATAATTGGCTTTCGTCATCCATCAATATTCCCGCAAAGGCTATCCTTGTTATTCAGCGTCTTATGAACGGAGAAGCCGAATCCTCTCCCCGCATCGTCATCGACTTCACAGATGAAGAATGGGACATTATCTGTGAGGCCGCTAAAGCCCACAAAGAAACCTTCCTGGAATTCGTCAATACCGCTATTCAAAATGCCGCCAAAGAAAAAGAGGCAGCCCGCAAGAAGTTTACCCCGGTAGAAACATTCACAACCCCTCCTTTGGAAGCCCAGGGACGAATCATCGGCAACATTGCAGCCGGCAACCTGGCGGATGGAGACACCATTCCGCAGGACATCCGACTATACCGTGAACTGGAAAAAGGGGAATACTTGCTGCGCGTGAACGGTCACTCTATGGAACCCTCCATCCCGGACGGCTCCGTGGTCATCATGAAAAAATACACTATCCCCCCCATCCCCAAACCCGGAACCATTGTTCAATACCATGATGAACGCGGCGTGACGCTCAAAAAACTGGTTCGCAGGAAAAACCCGGAAACCGGCAAAATGGAATACACCCTCCATCCCATCAACCCCAACTTCGGAGACATCGAACCCATGGACGGCGGCAAAATCTCCGGCATCTATGTGGAAACCCTGGACAGGTGGGAGAAGGCATAACTTCCCCCCATCAAAAAACAGTATACATCATAACTAAAATACACTTATTATCATTCTATGAGATACAAAAATTTCAAAATAAAAAATTATAAGGCTATTTCCAAAGAACTTACGATTGATCTTTCTCCACGTCTTATTCCATTAATCGGAATCAATGAATGCGGTAAAACAACAATTTTACAAGCAATTTTCTGCTTTGACGAAGAAAACGATGACCTTTATGAAGGAAGCCACATCAGCAATCGTTTTAATCTATATGAACCATCAGACAATGGCCCCACGGAAATAACTGCTGTTATTGAATGCACAAGGGAAGAACTTGATCTTGTGTATGAAGAAATGAAAGCTGACAGTGGATTAGAAATACAAGATGATTTCGTGGAAACAGACGGACAAATCACAATAACGAGAATACTTAACGGTAAATCTCACTATATATCTTCATTAAACTTTTATGAGCCGTCGGAAGAAGAAGAGAAGCCTTATGATGAAGAAATAACATCAAATATATGTTCCTGCATTATTCAGAATTGTCCTGCCATTATTTATAGTGATGACTTCAATGATCGCCCTCCATCATTCATTGACTTTAAAAGTAATTCCCAGTCAGGAAACTTTGAATGGAAAGAAATATTCAAAAGAATAGCGAAAGAAGCTGGAGTAGAAGAGCCATTCAACAATATCTTTGAGGTTGACGAGCGAAGACAACAAACCGTATTGTCAAGGATTGCATCCCATATCAACCAAAGAATAACAGATGAATGGTTGAGATTCTCTGAAAACGCAAAAGACCTATTTAAAATTGAATTGAGAGTCAAAAATACACCAACTGAGCAGGGAATAAAAATTCAGATTAATGATAGAGTGCAAGATAACGATAACTATTTTGATCTGAGTGATAGGAGTAAGGGATTTATATGGCATTACAACTTCATCATGAAAACCCTTTTCAATTCTAAACCCTTTAAACAAGAAAGGGAAACAATATTTCTCTTAGATGAACCCGGATCGTATTTACATGTATCCGTTCAGGCTCTTTTATGTAAAAAATTAAAAGAAATATCAGAAAAAGAAGGTGTTGTAATCTACAGTACACACTCAAGTTCACTGCTTGATATTAAATACATCCCTTCAAACAACATTTTAATTGTAGATAAGGAAAGCAATACGAGTGCCATCCAAGCCATTCCAATTACAAAGAAAAAAACAGCTACTAGAAAATCCGATCATTTACAACCACTCTACGAAGCTCTCAGAATACCCCACATTCAAACATCTGAAATAAAAAATCATCCGATTATTTGTGTAGAGGGAATCAGCGATTTGTATGCAATAAAATCATTCTGTGACCTTCCTGAAAACGCAGTCGTGATACCTGGAGCCAATGCTGCATCAATCGTTGACACTATACAACACCTCATTGCTTGGGGAGCTAACTATGTTGCTCTGTGGGACAATGACCGTGAAGGAGAAAAAGAATATGAAAGAGCTAAAAAAACTTTTGGTGAAGGAGAATCGCATAAATTTCTGCTTCTACCTGCTCCCTCCAAAACGGAAGGCAAGAGAAGAATGGAAGAAATGTTCTCTTCCCAAACAATCTCTTCCTTGAAAGACCTACTCGGAATGGAAAAAGATACCAGTTATGAGGCTCTAATAAGAACACTCCATTTCATTGACCAAGAAAAGAAATCCCTTATCATTAAAAAATCCTTGGATACTCAAACAAAAAAAATATTTTCACTCCTATCGAGAAACATCAAAGAGGCCTTTAAATAAACCTAATGAAGTTTACATTATATTACTTGCTTCGCCCCTTGGCCTCCGGGCCAGGGGGCTTTTATTTTCTTTTGATATACGTCTTATTCCCGTTCTTGTTAATGTAGTATCTTCCTCCACGCGGCCCCTTCTAGCAAACAACGATAAACTGCAGGTGAAACATGTAAATAAATGTTGGAAATAATCCTTTCGTAATGCCTTTGAAAGAGTTAAGCAAATTATTTACAACTCTCTTTATTTCATGGTATTATGAATTTGTATGAAACTATTCTCTCTCATTTTAGCTGTTATTTCCCTCACTTCATTCTCGGAGGCGCACCCTGGCGGCTTGGACGCCAACGGTGGTCACTACAACCGCAAAACGGGGGAATATCATTACCACCGGAAACCAGGGGCCAAGCCAACAGCAGAAGAAAAAGCGTACTGGATCAGCTCAACGGGCAAGACCCATAACAAAAACTGCCGGTACTACGGGGCTTGCAAAGGTCGTGCCAGCGATACGCCCAGCGGTATGAACTGCAAGATTTGTGGAGGAGCAATGAAAGCCTCTCGTAACTGATTCCTTAACTCCCTCTCTCACCTGTATGGCAACGTCAAAATATCAATCAACTCATTTCTCCATCTATCGATTTAATATTATCCCTTTAGACCCAAATTCTTTTCAAGCAGATTTATTTGAATTTAGGTCACTCGAAGAATTGCTTGATAAAAAAAATGATATCTTTTCAACAATCGTTGAACACCTTTCTGAAACTACTAAAGGGTATAAGATATCTGTAATTCAAATGAAAAAAGTAGATGAATACCAATATATATTTCTTCTAGAGGCGAAGCGTTCTAAAATAGTTGAGTGGAGACAGAAAAACAAAATAATTCCTCATTTTCCCACAATATGGGTCGCAATTGATATTTCTCCTTCTGTTCAGGTAATTGCTATTCAAAAACGAAGTGGCTTTTGTCAAAACGATGACACGCCCATTAATACTATTAAAAAATCAATTTCTAAACCACTCAAAGAAAAATATTTAAAAATAAATATATATCCAGTCCAAACGCCTGATTCCTTTTGGGATTATGTTGCCTCACATGGAGATGTAATATCTTCCGTAGAATTTGAAATCAGCGCTCCTAATTTACCGTATTTTAGCAGCACAATCGGAGAAGAATTAAAAGAACTAGGAAAAAGTTCAAATTCGGGAACAACTAGACTCTCTATGAAATCTCCTAAAGGAGAAGTACTGAAACTTGATCCTAAGAATAAGAGTTTGGCTGGTCTAGTGGATGTTGTTGAAAAAGGTGGAGGAAAAAGCTCCTTTACCCACAAAGGATCTCACAAAAAACTTTATCCCAATAACAAACAAATTATTATTGATGCACCACCTTTTGATAATAAGTTGAACAAGCTCGAGAAAAAAGAATCTATTTTGACAAAGATAAGAGAGTGTTTTAAAATAGGCTTATGATTATATGAAACAGTATATTACATGCTTTACACTCGCAATAATTACCATATTTATTGAAGAGTATACTCAATCACGTATTTTAAAAAACTATATATTAGAAAATGGAATAACCTTATTATTAGCTTTATTAGCAATAAATGTTACTTCATGTGTCTACACAATAAGTAGGTTGCTACAATTAGAAGATCAATATAAATCTCCAGGACATTTTAAAAAATCAAAAAAAGAAGCATTATTCGGATTTAAAGAACAATTTTTATTTATTATAATTTCTTTATTATCAATAATCATATGCCCTCTCATAATAAAGCTTATAAATACATATAAATACTTTGAATTTTTATCCTATTATATAGGGCTTATACCTATATTAGTTTTATTAACGGCTGTTTATTTTTCTATTTATGCTACCTATGATTATGCAAAGTCTATTATCCAAGCATCAATGGACCCCAATGATTAAAATAAATTATCCTCATGTTGATTTTAGACATTGCACTTTTATTTTTCTCGTACATCTGATCCAAGCACCAGTTTCCCAAAATAGGGTGTTTTCTCTTTCATAACTCCTATTCTGTTAATTTATATAGTTTATAACAATTCTTCCAAAAGTTTTTCTCACAGAAAAAAAATGCTTCGTGGCTTCTACAATAGCTTCGGAGTCATGCTCCACAATCACTCAACAGAGGCTAATGAGTCTCCATCTTCAGGGAAAATCCGCCAGTAGGCGGACACATCTTCTGGGTTGCAAGCCGCAAATAACTAAAAAGTGAGTTTTCTAGCCGCTTCCTTACTGTGTTCGTCTCGGAGGTGTCCATATACCTTCATAGCCAATGCTCCGCCGTCACGATGCCCCAGCCATTTAGCCACCGTAGGAATATCAATGCCTGCCTCAATGCAGGACGTGGCGAAGAAATGCCGTAAATCGTGAATCCGGACGTGAGGCAGTCCAAGCCTGATACATGCGTTTGTAAGGGCCTTTCGGGGGCTTTCTATGGCAAATACCGGGTCATCTGGGCTATTACCCCGCCTTTCTCTTCGGAGGCTTTCTATTATCTCAGCCAGAGATGCGTTAATGTACAGGGTCCGGCGTGAGGTGGCATGTTTGATATCGGGCACGGAAATGGACTCTTTCCCGATATCTCCCCACACCAAGCGCCGAGCTTCCTCAATACGTAACCCTGAATAAGCCAGGAAAGCGATCATATCCGCCGCTTCGGAATATAGCCCCTTCTTTTGCCACTTCCTTAATATAGGGGCTTTTTTCACTTCCTCAACGATTCTTCGGAAATCTTCTTTTTCCGGAACGTTAAGATTTGAACTCCTCAAAGTCATCCGTTCAAGCTTGGATGCTGGATTGCTCTTGATACTGCCTGCTTCCTGCAGCATGGTAAAAACGTTTTTCACAATAGCGAGTGTTCCGTTTGCTGTTCGTGCAGACACAGACAACGCATCTTTTTTCCACCAAGCCCGGCACATTTGTTCCGTGATGGCCTCTGCTGCAATATCACGAGCAACAAGCTTTTTAGCGCGGCTGGAAAAGAACTTGATGGATTCTACAGCGGCCGGCTTCAAATGGGGGCGCATTTCCTGCCGCTGGACGTACATATCAACCGCCAAATACCAAGACACGGATTCCACGGGTAATTCATCCCTCCCTTGCTCTGCCAGGAACCCGGCCAGCCTGGAAAGGGCTTCCGTCAACACGCGCGTTTTAAGAGATTTTTTCACCGTTTTTCTTCCGGTATCAATTCGGGCATAGAAAATTTCCGACTCTTTTGACCGATACAAGTTCGGATAATCCGTCGCAACAAGGGTGTTTTTCATACTTCCAAGCATGCCCTGCGGCCCTTAAACCGCAAGAATAATCTCTTTTTACGGACAACCATACGGACAACCAACACAAAGACAAAAGAAAAGAAAACCCCGCAAACCTTTCAGTTTACGGGGTTTATAATGGCACGTCCAACTGGATTCGAACCAGTGACCCACTGCTTAGAAGGCAGTTGCTCTATCCAACTGAGCTATGGACGCATGATGCGGCAAAATAGTAACAGAGTTCATCTCAACTTGGCAAGCCCGGATCTTTGAAAAGCGCGCTTTAAGCGCCGGAGCAGCGGTCATGCGTAAAAGGTATGTCCACCAGGGTCGCTCCAAACTTCCGCACCAGAGGCTCCTGACAGGAAAACATGCGTTCCCGTTCCTCCGGTTCCGTATCTATATATCCGTGCAGATGCAGAAGACCATGCACCATGTACCGGAAAAGTTCTCTGAAAACAGGTTCTCCGAATTCCGAAGCCTGCCGGATAGCGGTATCAAAGCTGACGATGATCTCTCCTATTCCGTCTCCATGCGGAAAAGTAATGACATCCGTCGCCGTCGGATCATTCAAAAAACGGGCATGCACATCCCGGATGACGTCATCGGAAACCACGCTGATTTCTACTTCATCCAATCCGGAAAGTACGGGGACAGGACCTTCAGGCAACGCCAACACGGACGGAAGACAACTCTCCAAGGCTCCAATTAGGGCATCCGTAACGGATGAACTGAGCCTCCCCTCCCCCAAATGATTGTAGAGTTCAAGATTCGGTTTCATTTTCCTCCGCATCCGCTCCATTCTTCATCTCCGCTTCCGTGGATTTTCCCTCTTGAAGGGTTCCGGCATCGGGCAACTCCATGATTTCAGGAACGGCTTTGCCTTCACCTTCCTTTTTCACCGCTTTCTCTTCTTTTTCCCTGACGGACACATCAGAGAAAGCATTTTTCTCAATTTTTGCCTCCGGATTGTGAGAAGGATAGGCAATGCGGTTGTGGTGGATGCTTTTCAGCGTCTTAATGAAACTGTTGCGAATCTTTTTGAGATCTCCGAAGGTAAGGCCGCAATCGTCCAAATGGCCGTCCACCACCCGTTGCTTCAAAAGTTCATCCACCCTTTTCTGCATTTCCTCACAGGAAATTTTACCCATGGAGCGCGTGGCGCTTTCCACGATGTCCGCCAGGCTGACGATTCCCGTTTCCTTGCTCTGCGGATTGGGCCCCTTGTAACGGAAGTTGGATTCCACCACCTCCGGAACGTCATCCGGAGACGCTAGGCCGCTTTCCACGCGGCTCAGAATCTCATCACGGTATTGAAGGGCTTTCCGGTAAAAGAAGTAAGCCAGTGACGTGCCGTGATGCTGCTCTATAACGTCCACCAAAGGACGCGGAAGGTTGTTCTCCCTGGCCAATGCCACCCCGTCCTGAACGTGGTCGATGATGATACGGGCGCTCATGCTGGGCGTCAGCTCATCATGGGGATTGGGGCCATCCATGATATTTTCAATGAAATAAAGGGGGTTTTGCATCTTGCCAATGTCATGGTAGTAGGCCTCCACCCGGCATTCAATGGGATTGGCCCCAATGGCTTCCGCCGCAGCTTCCGCCAGCTGGGCAACCATCAGGCAATGGTGAAAGGTTCCCGGAGCTTCCATTTGCAGCCTTTTCATGAGAGGGCGATTCATATCCGCCATTTCCAGCCAGGAAATGGGCGTAATGATTTTAAAAGCTCCTTCTATGATAGGCAGGACACCGCTGATCAGCACGCTGGTCAGCATGCTTACGCCAAAAGCCACGGCCAGGCAAACCAGAACTGCAGTAAGGTTGTAGTCCCATGCCTGGAGATTGATGACACCCATGATGCAACACAGCACCATGACAAGCAGCCCCACAAAGAAGCCCGCTCGCAGCAACTGAGCACGATTCCGCAGGTTATGGGTAAGCAACACGGTAAGCATGCCGGAGAGAGAGCTCAGAATCCAGAATTGGACCTGCTTTTCCGGAGTATATTGCTCCGGCAGAATGAAAAATCCGCCAAGCATGCAGATGGAAATAGTGGCAAACATGCCCAGAAGAGGTCCCAGCAGCACCGTGACAACCAACGGAGCCATCATATAGGGAAGGTACAAAAGTTCATTGCCTATGTCGGAAGTAATGTCAGCCGTTACATGCCGGATGAGACCAAAAAACAGGAGCTGGACCAGAACCGCCCCCCACGTGACGACAAAGGTTTTGTTTTTCCTGCGCAAGGAACCGGCGCATAACCAGTACATAGGCATCAGCGCCAGCGTCACGGAAAAAAGCAGAAAAGCTTCCGACACATGATGCCATATGGATTTTCCCCAGTGGGGACTGTAACTGCCCATCCATTGAAGCACGATGAAAACCAGCACGCACAACCCGACGGATACCGCCAGGCTGGAATCCAAACGGTCACCGGCTGAACGGGACACGGAGGCAGCCCCTTCCGGGGAGGCACTTTCTTTTGCCGCTGCGGCGGCATGCTTTTTCAGAAAATGAAACATGATAATTATTTGGGGTACACTTCGGCAACCTCCGGAATAGTGCCCAGCCGGGCCATCTCCTCTTCTATGAGGGGGTTGACGCCCTGTTGCACCATTTCCATGGAAACTCTCAGGGCATTGCGAATGGCTACAGGGGTAGAACTGCCATGCGCAATGATGGTCACGCCCCTGACGCCCAGAAGAGGGCTTCCCCCTACGGAGTCCGCAGAAAGGCGCACTTTCATGGCACGGAATGCTCCGGAGGCGCAGGCAGCTCCAACCATACGGAACGGGTTTGCCTTAAGTTCCTCTTTCAGCCATTTGCTGAAAGCCTTGGCGGTAGCCTCGCATGTTTTCAACAGGACGTTTCCGGTAAAACCGTCTGTCAGAGCCACATCTATTTCATGTTCAAAAAGATCGTGGCCTTCCACATTTCCTACGAATTTAAAAGGGAGCGCACCGCGCTCCTCCAAATGCTTCAACAGACAAAAAGTTCCCTTGGTAAAATCTGTTCCCTTTTCATCTTCAGAGCCATTGCTCATAACTCCCACCTTAGGCATCTGTTTGCCGTAAACAGAACGCGCCAGAATGCTGGCCATAACGGCATACCCTACCAAATGCCGGGGCTTGGCATCCGGGTTGGCTCCGGTATCAGTCACATTGCAGACTCCGAATTCATTCGGAAGCTGGGTCACAATGCCCGCACGTTCCACACCATCCAGCAACCTCAGTTTGACGGTGGCAGCCGCTACAGCCGCCCCCGTATTGCCCGCGCTGACCACGGCATCCGCATCTCCGGACTTGACCAGATCCACGGAAATGGACATGGATGAATTTTTTTTCTTTCTCACCGCCAGCAATCCGGATTCATTCATTTCCACAACTTCCGCAGCCGGAACGATCTCCACGCGCGGGCCGGAAAGCCCCCAGCGGTCACAAGAGCTGCGCACCGTTTCTTCCCTTCCCACAAGATAAATTTTTTCAATGAGAGGAAAATCCTGCAGGGCCCGCTTCGCCCCGTCCACGTTAATATCGGGCGCGTTGTCGCCGCCCATCACATCCAGTGCAATCTTCATATTATCTGTTGAAGAAATGTGTTAGCAGAAAAAACAGTCCGCTTCAAGCAAGTTCAGCCGCTTTGCGAAGCAAAAGCGGCTGGAAAGTCTATATGATAGCGCCGCAATACGGCGATAATTTTCAAGGCAAATGCGGCGCCCGCGGAACTTACGCTTCCGCTTTCACCACAATTTCCTTGCCGGAACGGGTCGTGTACGTACCGCAATTGGGGCAGGCGGTATGGCCGGGGGTGCTGCTGCCGCAATTCTGGCACTTGCGGAGCTTCGGCGCGCGCCATGCCTGAGCGGCAAGGCGGGTACGCTGCTTCATCTTGGACGTTCTGCGCTTAGGTGCTGCCATAATTTTAGTTGGTAAAAAGGTGATTAATGATGATCTCCCAGTTCATTGAGGGCGTCCCACACGCCGCTATTCCTGATCGGGGCAGAACTGTTTACACCCGTTCCCCCCTCTTTGTCCACTCCAAAATACGGAGTTTTCGCCATACAGTCGTTTTCCATGCCTCCGTCAGCACACTTCGGGTATGCCGGAAAATCCAGAACTATTTCTTCCCTCAAGGAATCTGAAACATCCACAACATTCTGTGAATCAATCTGGAAAGAAGTCGCGAAATCACAAACTTCCACCACGTAGTCAAAGTAGCCCAGGCAACGCACACAGCGGAATTTAAAGGGGGCGGAAATATTGCCTCTTACAAACAATTCATTTTCAAATCTCTGCACATGCAGATCAAAAGCAAGAGGCCCAATGGAAGTAACCTCTTCATCATCAATGCCGAAAATTTCAGAATCCAGTTCACCGCTGTATTTTTTCCCTGCCTCCGGCAAGTTCTCCAGTTCTACCAGCAATCTTTTCATGAGTATATCTTACAGGCATACTTAATGCCTGACAAGCAGGCAGGGCGGCACCATTCATGGAAAATGACACATCCGTCCCTCTTTCAGGCAATGCCCGAATTCGCTCCGGCCTAACCGGGAGGCCATTCCAGCTTGCGGCCTGCCAACAGATGCATGTGCAAATGGGGGACAGCTTCCCCGGCGTCATGCCCATTGTTGATGACCAGGCGAAAGCCACCTTCATCCAGATGAAGAGTCCTGGCAATCCGCCCGACTGCCAGCATCATGTGTCCCAGAAGGGCGGCATCTTCCTCCCCGGCCTCGGAAAGGCGGGGAATGGGCTTGCGCGGAACAAGCAGCAAATGTTCCGGTGCTTGTGGACTAATGTCCCGGAAGCAAACACACAGGTCATCCTGATATACGATGTCCGAGGGGATTTCCCCTGAACAGATTTTTTCAAATAACGTAGCGGCCATAAAATCAAAAAGGAATCTGCAATGACTTTAACATGTTTTGCAAACCGTGGGCAAGTTATTCCCTGACGGCTGAAGCGCGTCGCAGGCGATCCATAATAGCGCGGCCCAGGCCGGATTCCGGAACGGATTCCGCCACAATGATGTCAATAGCTTCATTTTCATCCATCTGTCTCATCAGGGCAAACAGGCGCACGGCAGCTTCTGCCAGCCGCCCGCTGCCGGGACTCATGGCTACCACTTCCGCCCAATCCCCTTCCCGGGCAAGAGCGGACGTTCCTTCATAGGAAAGCAAGCCGTACCTCACCCCCTCCACCGGGGCAAAATTTTCCCCCGGTTCCAGCAGCAGCATAGGTTTGCGCGGGGCGTAATGGCTGGTGAGCTGCCCCGGCGCATCCGCCGGAGATTCTTCCGAAACAGGACGGCAGGAAGGCTTGCGGCGCACCACCTTGACCAGGTTGCGAAATTGTTCCCGGGTCACCGGCCCCTCACGCAGCAATTCCAGAGAGGGCTTGCCCTTCTCGTCAAGCACAGGACGCACAATCGTGCTTTCCAGCCCCTCGGAACAGGCTCCGGCATCCAGAATCATTTCAATACTGCCCCCCAATTCCTTTTGCACGGCAGAGGCGGAAGTAGGGCTGATATGGCCGAAGCGGTTGGCGCTGGGCGCAGCTATAGGACGCCCCAGCGCTTTCGCCACCCCCCGCATGGCAGGATGAGCGCTTACGCGAACGGCCACCGTAGGAAGGCCGCTGGTTACAATATCCGGAATGATATCCGCCTTTGGCAACACCAGGGTCAGCGGCCCCGGCCAGAATCTGGAGGCAAGCGTATGCACCAGATCTTTCAGCCCCTCCGGAACGGCGGTATATTTTTCCACCTCACACCCATGATGCACATGAATAATCAGCGGATCAAAAGAAGGCCTTCCCTTGGCTTCAAAAATCCTTGCTACCGCTTCCGGGTTCAAGGCATCTGCCCCCAGGCCGTATACAGTCTCCGTGGGAATCCCTACCAGCGCTCCCGCACCCAGAGCTTCCGCCGCACGGGCATACAGTTTGCGGTTGTCTGACAGGGGATCTACCTCGAACAATTCGGTTTGCATGGCTTTATCCTTGCCTGAAGAAGCTCCTGCGTCAAGCAAGACCTCCTTCCCTGGAAGGGAGAAAACAGACAAATGAATAAGAGCACGTCCTGCGGCCTCATACTTCCCCTCTCTTTTTCCAACTGCCTTTACTTCACTCCACCCTTACGGACTTCCCCGAGTGAAAGCCGGCGCTGGAAAAGGCCATTCCGCTAAAAAGTTGTTTTCTCACGCCGCCGGATTGAGTACAATCAAGCCATGAATAAGGCCGCATCAACATCCTTGCCAAACATCATCCTGATCGGGCTGATGGGATGCGGCAAAACGACCATCGGAAAGGAACTGCACCGGGAAACGAACCTTGGTTTTACGGATACGGACCAGTTAATCGAACGCCAGACGGGAATGCACATTCCGCAGATTTTCAAAATTCATGGGGAATCACATTTTCGAGACCTGGAAACCGGAATCCTGCAACAGCTTCAGACGGCCGCCGCACAAAGCCGCATTATTTCCACAGGAGGAGGCATCATTATCAGACCGGAGAACCGGCTGCTACTGAAAAAACTGGGCTTCGTCGTCTGGCTCCATACAGACGTAAACATCCTGTACCAGCGTATTTCCAGATGCACCAACCGCCCCCTGCTCCAACAACCCAATCCCAAGGCCGTGCTGGAACATCTCACGAAAGAACGGCATGATTTTTACCGGGAAACGGCGCACTTGACCATTGATACGGCCAATCTCCACATCCATGAAATCGCATTCGGCATTCTGGAATCCGCCAGAGTATTCCGGTCCCGGCGGCAATAATGCCGACCCGTTTTTCCGTGAGCGGGAAATTTTTTCTTTCTGACCCATCCTAACGCAAGCGCTTCCGGGGAAGCCCTTTTCCCCGCTCCATGCACAAGAAACAACAAAAGGCGATCCCCATTAAAGGAACGCCTTCAGGAAAATAATAATGACCGGAAAAGGCTTAAGCCTTACGGGCCTTACGGATCATTGAATTCACCGTTTCAGAGGGCTGTGCTCCGTTGGCAAGCCATTTGTCAACCTTTTCCAGATTGATGGTATAGTTGACGCCTTCCTTCATGGGGTCATAGGAGCCCACTTGCTCAATGTAACGGCCGTCACGACGCGCGCGGCTGTCGACAACGACGATTTTGTAGTAAGGACGGTCCTTGGAACCCTGACGGTTGAGTCTGATTGCTACTGCCATATCAATTATAAATAAAAGGTGTTAATGGAAAACTTGCGCGCCTTGCCACTCACATGCGTGCGCGTTCGGCTTTCCACAGCGGGTGCAGATGTATGCGATATAATGGAGTCATTGTCAATACCAGAGTTATTTTTACGGGAAAAAAGCCTCTCCTCCATTTCTGCATCAGGAAAAATTTTCCACCGTCATGCGGCCAAAAGAATACAGCATGCTGAATCCGAACCCCGCCAGCACAAGGGACAATATTCCATCCAGTATTACGGCATACCGTCCGTAAAAGGAACGAATGGGCTGCCAGCGGAAAACAAGAGCCCACAAAATCCACCCCACCGTTCCCGTCGCCACGATTAAAAAACCGATAAGAAGAGCATAGGAAGGATCATGATTTTTTTCCAACAGCGGAGCGGAAAGAGCCACAAAGAAAAACGTGGCCTTGGGATTCATCAGGTTAGTCACCAGAGCATCACGGTAAATACAGGAAGCCGGGGGAATATCCCCGCACCCGGCAAGAAAAGCATTCCTCCCCCTCGGCCATATTTTCTATGCCAAATACAGCATCCAGCAGGAAGCGGCGCAAAACAGCCCCACCCCCAGGAAACTGTGAAAAACGGATGCTCCTACTGTACAAGCCAGTGCAGCATGGGCAACTATTCCAGTACCAATGCCCAAAGCAGCCATCACTCCCGCGCCAAAGCCGTAAGCCAGCGTGCTCCGGGTAACAAAAGCCTGGTCGGGCCCCGGAGATGCCTGGGAAAGAAGCAGAATACCTGCGAATATAAGTTCTTCCTTCATGAAACAAAAAATCCTTATGCCCTGGGATGCGCCTGTCTGTAAACTTCCGCCATTCTGGCACGCGTCACATGCGTGTAAATCTGGGTAGTGGATAAGGAAGCATGACCCAGCAGTTCCTGGACGGAACGGAGATCCGCCCCAGCCTCCAGAATGTGCGTGGCGAATGTATGCCTGATCTTATGGGGAGAAATGGTAAAAGGAATGGAAGACAGCTTCACATATTTGTTCAGCATCATCTGCACGGAGCGAGCGCTTAACCGGGTTCCTATACGGGAGACAAACAAGGGGGAATTTTTCGGCAGACAGGCCATGGAAACATAAGTTTCCAGAGCAGCCAGAGCAGGAGTTCCCACAGGCAGGATGCGCTCCTTGCGCCCCTTCCCCATTACCTTCACGCCCCGGAAACGGTGATCCACACTACCGACATCCAGCCCCACCAGTTCACTCAGGCGCATCCCGCAGGAATAAAAAAGTTCCAATATGGCGGCATCACGGTAGGGAAGCCATGCGGGAGCATTGGCGGGAACGGCCGTCTTGTAGGGGAGCTCCAACAATTCCAACATCTGGTTGAGTGTCAGGAAAACGGGAAGCGTTTTCTTCCTTCTGGGAAGGGAAACGCCCGTCATCGGATTCGTCTCCAGCCCGTGCCTCCGCATCATGAAACGGTAAAAACTGCGCAGGGCGGCAAACCTCAGCCGGATGGAAGACGTAGCGGCTTCATCCTTCAGCTCCTGGAAAAGCCAGTCCCTCATCTGGTCCGGCGTACAATTCTCCCACCCAGGGAATGAATCAGCCGCCCAGGCCCTGAACTGGCGCAAGGCGCGGGCGTACACCTCCACCGTATGAGGAGAAGCCTGCTTTTCCACCTCCAGATACTGAAGAAAGCCCTGTTCCGGTTCCAGAGGAATCCCCATCATGAAGAATAAATTACTCCGTACCTTTATCCTTGTCATCCCCGGCATCCACCGGCGACTCCTTCAGCAGCACTTCACTAATATTGGCCCGGATGAACAAATCAATATCGTCCGGTTCTTCCATGGCATACAGAGGGCTGTCTTTATGGCTGTCCGCCAGAGCCTGCTCTCTTTCCACCGGGCTGAGCACACCGTCCTGGTCCAAATCGTAAAGCTCCATCATTTCCTTCATTTTAGCCTGGTACAGAGCCGCGGCATCTTTCATGACAACGGCATGTTCCTCCGGATCAATGCGGCCGTTCCCGTTGGCATCATAATTCTGCAGCAACATGTTACGAGTCAGCAGAAACAATCCGGGAGCAACCATGAAGCGCTTCCGTCCTACCGTGCGAATTTCCACCATGGGCACTTTCCCCCCCTCTGCAGGGGGGGGGGGCGGAGGAATTTCTTTCCTCTCGGCGGGTGGATAAAACGGAATTCCGTCTCTCTTGTCCGGCCCGGCATCCGGCCTGCGCACCCCGCGCCGCTTCTCTACATGTTCCCGGAAAGCCCTGTACTCTTCTGGGGAAAGCCTTCCGTCCCCATCCTTATCAAACTTCCTCAGGAAGGCTTTTCTGGCCTCCCTCCGCGCAGAGCGGGCATCCTCCACCAACCGGGCCTTGTCCTGTTCGGACAAAATTCCCGTGCCCGTACTGTCATAGCGGTCCAAAACCATTTGGCGGATGAGCAAAGTCACCTGAAGGCATTCCAGTCCGGGCCTGGGGGCAGTTTCCATTTTCCCGCGGTCGCCGAAAGCCACGGATTGCCCTGCCGCAAACGGGAACAGACCGAACGCCAGCGCTGCGGAACATGACAAGATAAACATGTGGGGCAATCTCATAATCACTTTTACTAACCCCGCCGGAAAAAGACGGTTTCAAAAATAAACATCCGCCCCTGCCGACGGGCGACACGGGCGGATGCAGGAAACGTACGGAAAGCGGAAAAACTTACTTCTCCACTTGAACGATCGCGTTCTTTTCCAATTCAATCACCACGCCTTCCGCAATCTTGAGAGAAACGGTGCGCTCATTCACCTTCTCCACAAAACCGTGCAGCCCTGCGTTTGTAATCACCTTGTCCCCGCGTTGCAGGGCTGCGATGCGCGCCTGCTGCTCCTTCTGCGCCTTCCTCTGGGGACGGATCAGCATCACCCAGAACAGGACGATGATAATCACAAACATGAACATGGGGCTGGCGAGAATCTGCTGAAACATATTTGCGGGTTCCTGCCCGGCGGCGCCCGCCGCATCCTGAGCCTGTGCTAACATAAAGATATTCATAAAATGTCGTTTGCTTTATACCGCGCGATAAACGAATCCTTGAAGGAACCGAACGTGCCGGCGGCTATGGCCTCGCGCGCCTGGGCCATCAGCCGGAGATAGAATTCCAGATTCTGAAAAGAAAGCAATCTTAAAGCGAGTATTTCACCGGCTTTAAACAAATGCCGCACATAAGCGCGGGAAAATTGCGTGACATGCGGATGTCCCTCCGGGTCAATTGGGCGGGAATCCGTCGCCCAGCGCTGATTCTTGATATGCATGGGGCCGTCCGGAGTCAGTGCCACGCCGTGGCGAGCCAGGCGGGTAGGCATTACGCAGTCAAACATATCCACGCCGCGGGCAATCATTTCCAGCAATTGGGGGGGGGTGCCCAGCCCCATGGCGTACCGGGGCTTCTCCTCCGGCAGCCAGGGAGCGGAATGATCAATGGCGCGGAGCATTTCATCCTCCGGCTCTCCCACGGAAACGCCGCCGATGGCGTACCCGTCAAAATCCATGGCGGCCAGTTCTTCCGCGCACTTCTTTCTTAAATCCGCATACACGGAACCCTGCACAATACCGAAATGGTGCTGACGCCCTTCCCCGGAACGGGGCCGATGTTCCTGCACCCATGCCTTGCAGCGGCGGGCCCAACGAAGCGTGTACCCCAGGGAGGCTTCCGCGTACTTCCTGTCGCAGGGATAAGGGGGGCACTCGTCAAACAGCATGGCGATATCACTGCCCAGATCCGCCTGGATCTCCATGGACCGCTCTGGGCTCAGCATCATGTACGCCCCGTCCAAATGGTTCTGGAAACGCACCCCTTCTTCCGTAATTTTACGGAGCTTGGCAAGGGACCAGACCTGGAACCCGCCGGAATCCGTCAAAATAGGGCGGTTCCAGGAGGAAAATTTGTGTAGTCCGCCCATTTGCCTAATTAGGGCGGAACCGGGGCGCAGGGACAAATGATAGGTATTTCCCAGAATAATCTCAGCTCCCAGCATCTCCAAATCCTGCGGATGCATGGTTTTCACGGAACCCTGCGTTCCCACCGGCATGAAAATGGGGGTGGGAACCCGTCCATGCGGCAACTCAAGCGAACCCAGGCGCGCAGCCGTGGAGGAATCTTTCTGATGAAGTATAAAAGGCATTGGAATCAGACTTTCTGCAATTTGATAAAACGGGCGCGGTAAATCGGCTTTCCCATGGCCTCCCATTGAAGCTGGAAATCCGTACGGGGATAAAAAAATTCGTCCTCATCCCAACTGGCACGGCTAAACAGACCGCTGCGCGCCACATGGTCCAGCACCCACAGAAAATATCCTTCATGATCCGTCTTGAACAGGAACTCCCCGCCATCGGACAGGGAACGGTGAAGCACGGGAAGAAAATCCTCCTGCACCAGCCGGTTCTTATGATGCCTCTCCTTGGGCCACGGATCCGGACATAAATAATGCAGCCGGGAAATGCAGCCGGGCTGCATCATCCATTCCAGAAAGTAACGGCTTTCCACGCGAAACACCTTCACGTTATCCAACCCGCGGACGGCCGCCCGGGAACAAACCCCCCGTACGCGGCCCAAAAGCCGTTCTATTCCCAAAAAACGGCGTTCCGGATAATGGGCCGCCATCTGGAGCAGGAACCCTCCGTCCCCACACCCCAAATCAACCTCAAACGGACCATCCGCTCCAAAAATATCAGAAGGTGCCAGCACCTTGAAAAAATCGTCTGGAATAAAGGCCGGATTTATCATGGGAATCAACGTGCGGATAAGATGCGTTACAAAACGGACTCTGTCAAACGAGAAGAACCCCTCCCCGCAAACATGGCGGGAAGAGGCCCGGAAAAACGGAAAAAATAAGCCTGAACGGCCCGGAGCCGTCAGCTCCGGCAATAAAGGCGATTATAAATTTTACGGTCAAAACGGTAATAGCGTGCGGCGCGGTGGGGAACCCCCTCCTCCTTCTCATCCAGCGGCACAATGTAGGGGCGGGAAGCGATTTTTTTGTGGAAATTACGCACATCCATGGGCTTGCCGTGAATCTCCTCATTCAACCGCCGGAGCTGAAGAGCCGTAAACTTGGCAGGCAACATGTCATAAATCAGCGCAGGCTCCTTCTTCACGGAAGAACGCACTCTCTCCAGCGCCAGGTCAATAATATCCCGGTGATCAAACGCCAGTTCCGGCAAATCATCTACAGGAACCCAGCGGGTCTTATGGCTTTCCATCAGTTTGCGCAGCTTGGTGGAAATCCTGAGCATGGCCATGTAGGCCACCGTCACCAGGCGTCCTATCTTCTGGCCGGAAACAGCCTCCACCCATGCCCTGTCCTCCGGATTCTTGATGCGCGATGGAGCGCCGAAAGTATGGAACTGTTCCAAATGGGGGGAAGACATGCCGGTCATGTCAAACAAAACGCGGCGGGCAGCGGCATCCAATTCTTCCTCCTCATAAATCAAATCGCCGGGCAATTTGGAAATGGCGCCGGTATGGCCGGGTTCAAATTGCGTCTTCTCAACCAGAAGGACTTTCAGACCTTCTTCATCGAACCCGATCAACACACAATCCACTGAGAGATGCGGATAAAATGCCTGCCTGCTCATTATGTTATCTATTATTGTAGTAAGTTCCCAGAATCGCATCAACGCTACGCAAGCGAACCAGCCAAGTCAACCAAAATCAAAATAGAAACGGCAATGAAAAACCGTTCCCCTTGCCCCCGGGAAACATCACGCCACTTCCGGAATACTGCTTCTCACGGGCGGAAAAACGCGCCTGCGTCTTGCATTTCATCATCTCCCCATCCATATAATAAAATCATGCAGACAGGTATCCTCAGGGGAATGTCCGTGCTGGCCGGGCTGCTATGGCTGGCATCCTGCTCGTCCTCTCCCAAAAGCCGGGATTATCCGGGCTACATGACCCGCCCCTATACCATCCGGGGGCACCGCTACCATCCCATGAACGTGGAACAGGCGCTGACGTATGAACAAACGGGAATTGCCTCCCATTACAATGAATGCGCCCTTTGGGGGCTCGTCAGCGGAAAAACGGCGATCGGAGAAAACGTGCGCCCCTGGCACCTGCACGCAGCGCATCCCACCCTTCCCCTCCCGTGCGAAGTGCTCGTTCAATCCCTTCGAACAGGCAAAACCGTAAAAGTCCGCGTAAACGACCGGGGCCCCTTCATCAAAAACAGAATCATAGATCTTAGTGAAGAAGCCGCAGAACGGCTGGACATGAAGCACCACGGACTGGACAAAGTCAGAATCACCGTCCTTTCCGTAGGAGACGGGAAATGGAAAAAAGAAGCGCCCCCTTGCGCCACTCCGGCCTGATTCCCTACTTCAACACATTCCGTGTGGTCTTAAAATGCATCTTGGCCACCTTGGGCAGCATTTCTTCCCCATGCAGGGCCACCAGCTGGCGCGCAGCTTTCACCACTTGGCCGGAAGCTCCCAGCGGCAACTTCATGCCGGCGCCCTCTCCCGCCGCATCCATCCAGTTCACAAAACGTTCGCGCGCCAGAATAGATGCCGCAGCCACAGCAACATCGCTCTCCGCCCGGACACGCTGTTCCAGCCGGACACACACCTTTTTGGCGGCAAGCGCCCTCTTCAGAACAAACGGATTGGCGAACTGGTCGCTCAATGCCATGGGACAATCCGGAACCTTGGCCGCCAGCCCCTCAATCACCGTAGCATGCCCCCAGGCCAGAAAACGGTTCAAATTCCCGAACGCCGGATAAAGCTGGTTATACCGTTCCGGGCCAATGCTTACCAGATGAAACCGGATGCCCGGCACCCTGCGGATCCCCTCCGCCAGGCAGCGGATTCTGGATGAAGACCCTACCAGCTTGCTGTCACAAACACCCAGCTTGCGCAATGCGGCGCCGATGCCCCCGTCCACATAAACACCAGCCACCACCAGCGGGCCGAAGTAATCTCCCTTTCCGCTTTCGTCTATCCCGAAGTGAGGAACAAAATCGACTCCTTCTTCCATCTCTTCCGGCTGGGACAAAACTCCGGTCACCTGCGGTTCCAGCGTAAACTCTATAAAACCATCCGTTCCCTTTCCCTGCAGAAGAAGCTTGTTCTTCTTCTCGTAAACCGTCGCCAGCAGGGAAGGCCCGGCAAAGGAAAAACGCGCATAGGGAACCTCTCTTCTTTCAAACCCCTTTTCCTCAAGAATGGACTCAAGCCTTCCGGCTTGGGCGTCAGTCAGCATGGTTGTAAACGTGGTTCGCATATATCCTTCCCGGAGCCGGAACACTCCGGCGGCAAGCAATGGAAGCATCCCAACCATTCCGGTCAAGCAAAATTCCTGCATCACGCAGTTGAGAACGTAAAAATCAAGCATGCCACGGATTATGTGATTTTTTAGGAGACAAATCATGCACGCTGAACTATAAAACTCATACATTCATATCATTCTGCACTCCATATGGCTAAAACATTAACAAAACGAGACCTCGTTAACAAAATCAGCGCCGAAACCAACTTCACTCAGATTGAAGTGTTCGACATCGTACAGCGTGCCGTGGACATTATCTCCAGCACCCTTGCTGAAGGCGACCGTGTGGTGATTCGCAATTTCGGAACCTTCCAGGTGAAGGAAGTGAAGCCCAAAGTAGGCCGCAACCCCAAAAACCCTGACCAGGATGTGCCGATTCCGGCCCGCTCCGTTGTCAAATTCAAGGTTGGCAAGGAATTGAAGGATCAGGTCGCCAAGCTGACCGCCTCCAAATAATCCCCACAGGGATCAGACAGATTACTCCGGGCGCCTCCATCAAGCAATGG
>UMFH01003619.1_pt1 | contig 33627 bp, 25 predicted proteins | sample 1964941 | NCBI WGS metagenome assembly UMFH01 (sample SAMEA4836039, study PRJEB28245) | human gut metagenome | biome: gut microbiome; material: fecal sample | place: Denmark | collected 2008
TGGCTGCTCGACGATCGCTTAAGCAGGTTGTGTGCCTCTTCAAGCACGGTCAGATGGCGAAGTGGCTGGTTCATGCCCTTTTTTCGGCCATGCGATGTTCTTGAAGTTTGAGTACAAGAAGACCCATGAGTAGGGATTTTGTTTCGGCGGAGCCAATGCGCGATAGATCGATGACTGTGTTGGCGTCAAAAAGCACGCTAGCATCGACTTCGTTCGACGAAAGCATCATACCGTTGAGCCCGTTGGTGAGCGAGTTGAGACGCGTGAGCAGCGACCCCTTGTAGGCGCCCTTATTTTCGGCATCGTACTCGCTGGAGTCGAGAATCTCGCGGACGTTGCGGGCAACATCTGCAAAGCAGGGAAAGAGATCGGCTCCATACGGGTTATCAGAAGCGGCAAGATCCCATCCGCAGTCTTCGTATGATCTGGCGACAGCGTCTTTAAGGACGGCGGGCATGGCGGCGTACATGGGCCAGCAAACATTAACGATCTCAACGAGTCGGTCGAGGTGCTCCAGCACATGGATGCCGGACGGGAAGCTAAAAGGATTGATGCGCAGGAGCGGCGTGAATTCTGGATTGGTTCCAAAGACATTTACGTCTTCGCGGCCTCCGTACACGTCCTTGTATTCGCCCTTGGCAGGTTCAATGACAAGAAAGTTGACCTGCTGATCGAGCGCCTGATCGAGGATGCGGCAGACGGTATTGGTCTTTCCTGCGCCGGTGCTGCCCGTAACAAAGGTGTGCGAGGCGAGCGAGTCTTTTGACAGGAACGTCCTAATGCGTTCCTCGCGATGCATATGGAAAACCTTGCCTATGCAAAGGCCTTGTTGGGGCTGCGTGCCATCGAACGTTGAGACATTGCGTCCAAAAGACGCACACTCGATAACGGGCAGCCCTGGGACGGATTTTTTGGGAAAATTGAGCGAATAAGCCAGCTCCTTGCCCGATAGGGCGGCGGTTGCATCGACTGTTGCCGGATAGACCGAAAAGCTCGGATGTTGATCGAGCAGGGCGGGGGAGAGGGCAAAAACAGGATGGCGCAAATCGCGAAGGTAGGAGCAGATTGCCGCGGCGTCGGCGCTTTGCTTTCCAAGGTCTCCGCGCCAGAGGTTTACTGCAGCCTGAGACATATAGGACTCTTTGCCCTGGGTGAGGGCGAGGTAGGTGTGGGCAACGTTGTTTGCGACGTTGTGGTCTTCTGATAGCACGTAGGCGCAAAAGTCCCACATACCAAGCGCCGAGGCAAGGTCGTAGCGTTTCATCTGCAGCTCAAGGATTTCGAGTGCGTGTTGGATGGAGTAGTTCTTAAACGTCTGCGTGATGCCTTCGTCGGCGCCGATGGTAGCGGTGACCGTGCTTGAGCGCGCGAACGATCCACCAAAGTTGGCGCCAAGATTTACGGCCTGCGAAACGCCAGAAGTTACGGACGCTCCCTTAGAGACGGCCTTGCCAACGCCGCTGGTAACGGCTTTGCCGAGCGAGTTGGATATGGCTTTGCCGGTAGATGAGCTTGTGCCTGTTGCCGTGGACGTGGAGTGCGACGAACTCTCCGTGTGACTTGCGGATACGACTAAGTTAACGCCTCCGCTCGAGGATTCATTTCTGCCGTCGGTGACCGTATCCGTGATGCTTTCGGTCGATGTGGACGAGTCGGTTACGCTCTCGTTGCTCGATTCCGAGGTCGACTCGTTTGTCGAGTCCGTTTCGTTGTAGTTTTGAGCAACAGCCTGATTGCTCCCCACCTGCCTGCCGGCACTCACGCCTGCATTGATGCCAATCGTCGCGGACGATCCGATGGAGTCGTTTTGGTGGTAGGTATAGTTGGTCGTCCATGAGGCATAGGGCGTCAGCAGTGAGTGGAGTTCGGCGAGACGGAGCTTGCGCGATTCGATATCATGGATCGGGGTTGCGAGCAGCACGATAGTGTAGTCTTCGCTCGGCCTGCCAGGCACAATGCCGTCAAGAACTTTCTCAATGGTTTGCGTGACGAACTTCTCGTTCTTTTCGGCCGGAATATTCGAAACGGCGGCAACCGAAGACGAGCGTCGATTGTCTAGACACGGAATGGGGCCGCGGTTGGCGGGTCCCACTTCGGAACCGGGGAAGTTGCCCCTCAGGGCATCCGACATGCGCCGGGAAAAATTATCGGCGTCGATGTTGTCGCGGGCATTGTCACTATTGACGACTGCAAGGAATACCTCGGTGCTTGCGCTGGTTCGATTAAAAACCAGCGCAATGTTGCATTCTTCGTCAGAAAGAACGTCGTACACATTCACAAGCTTCTCGAGACTGTCCTCGTTGGGGTTGACGATCCACTTCGTGATATTCATGAAGCGGATGTTGTTGTCGGCGTTAAAGCCCGTGGGGTATTCGATAGAGGGGTTAATCGGCGCGTATACATTTCGCAGCTGCGGCAGATAGGCGTTGTGAAGCTCAACGGCGGCAGTTGCCAAGAGCCGATTGGTGAGCTCGACAGCTTGCTCGTCTGCCGGATTCGGCTTTTCTGACAAGTACGCTGTTCGCTTTTTGTCGACCTCATCGAGTTGGGAGCTGCTGAGTACCGAGACGGTTGCGACCGCGTTGCCGGCTTTATCGGCAGCGCGCATAATCGCGTTTTTGATGCCCATGCGATCAGCCTATTCCTTCCAATTAATGACGCGCGCAATGTACTCTTTTCGATTATTGAGCGTCTCGAGTTTTGCCTCGAGAGCGTTGATCTCCGCGGTTTGCCTGTTGATGTCTTCGACATGGCCATGGAGCACCGGGTTGTAGTCGGTGATATTGCTCGTAATTTGGCCGAGCAGCTCGTTGAGCCATTCGGTAAAGCCGTAAGTATGCTCGCGCTCTATTTCGGCGCGTGCTTCGCAGAAACACCGTGAGATTTCGCGGTTGAATTTGTCTTCGACTTTCCTAAGCAAAAGCTTGTCAGATTTAAAGATGACACGGTCCATGAGCTTCAGTTCGGTAAAGTCTGCCTTACTGAAAATGGGGCCCTTTGTCTTATCGAGCGCGAGGCCACGATATTTAAGAATGATATCGCCGACCTCTTGGCGCTTCTCTTCGGAAAGAGGATTGTCGCTGCTGGTGGCGATGCGATAGAGGGCATCGCGGCTATGCTCCGCACAGTCCTTCCAATAGCTTTGCGACAGCTCGTCGATGGTCTGAGCTATTTGCTCGGTACATTCGTCATAGTGATTGATGACCTCGTTAAAGAGCTGGTCGGCGGCATCTTTGTCGGCTGTTCTTTCGGCAGCCTTTGCGTCGGATCTTTTTTGGAGCGCATCGGTGATGTCATCACAAAGGCCTTTGCCAACCTCCGCTAACCCAAATGTTGGCTGGGAGTCGACGTCCTTTTGCGTGTTGGCCGGGCTTCCTTTTATCGATTCGCCGAGTCTATTGAAAAAGTTAGGGGCGATTGAGTCAAACGCTTGCGCAGCTGCGTTCGACCGTTTTGAGTATTCGAGACGCTCTCGCTTGTCTTCGGTAATGGCGCCTTGACGCGCCTGAAGCGTGTCAAGGTTGGTTTTCCACTGCTCGGCGGAAACGTTCCTGTCGATGGCGCCGGCATAGCTGGCCGAGGAGTCCAGCCTCGCATGCTCTCTGCAGTCTTCGAGCTGGTTGATGAGATTGCGCTTATCCTCTTCGAGCTCGGCTTCTCGCTGTGCTTTCTTTTGTTCGAGGTCGGTTTTCTTATCGGCAATCTCTTCTTCGGTTATGCTGACAATTTCTTGTAGGAGCGATTCCGACCTGCTGCATTTGTTGTAGGCAGAGTACCGCTCGGCAAACAGCCGTATTTCATTTTCGATACAAAAGAGTCCGCTGTTGGCAAGAAGGAGGTCCTTGCAAGCCTCGGATTCGCGGTTGGTTCTGCGCGAGATCTGTCCCGGAAGGATGTCGTAGCGGTAGAGCGTTTTGTAGAAGCGGCTTGTCTGATCTGTGTATTTACGCTGCTGATCTTCGAATTTTTCGGCATAGTTCTCGCTTATAAACTCGCTGGAGTTCTTTGAGCCTAGGCCGAGGATGGAAGAAACAAAGTAGATACCTTGCCCGTAAAGGCTGGCTGGAATGGACCAACGCATGATTTGCGAGACGGCCTCATCGTCGAATCCTCCTTTGGGAAGGTCGGCGGAATCTGCTTTGTTGACTACGATCATGGCAAAGCGTTCATCGATTGCGGGAATCTGCTCTATTTCGTTGGAGAGGTTCTTGTTGTCCTTCGTATCGAGCGAGTTGTACTCCGCAACGAAAATGGGAAGGCCATTCGAGAGGCCCTCCATTGCCTGTTTGAGCACTCGGGCGTGATCGGCGTTGGAGGCGGAGTTTGAGCCCGGGGTGTCAAAGATGACAAACTCCCTATCGTGGGGCCATGGATCGGTATCGCTAAAGGGTACCTCGATTCTGATCAGATCGGAGATGGTCCGGTCGTCTTCATCGGCATGGTATGAGTTAAGAACCTTGAGGGCACTGTTCATATGGGAGGCCATGCCGGGCATGGAGTCGGCGACTTTGGCCGCGATCTTGTCGTATAGGGGCTCCCCCACAAGCTCTTTGTTTTCCATGAGGCCATCAAGGTCAAAGCGCAGCAAGAATCTCCTGTTGCCACAGGAGAATTGAACCATCGCGCGATCTCGGTCTTTTGAACGTTTGATTTGAAATATGCGGGCCGTTACAGGCTCGTCGCCGCTGGGAAGGATCTCTATGCCAATGAGGGCGTTGATGAGCGTCGATTTGCCTGCGCTATAGCTGCCGAGCACGCACAGCGGGATGATGTCGCTCGAGACATCGGTGAACTTCCTAATTTGCTCAGAGACTTTTGTTCGCTCGGAGACTGATTCGTCTACAAGCCCCTGGATTTCCCTGAAGACTTCGACAATTTCTGGCAAGACGTCTCGGGCGTTTGATAGATAACGCTCGTCTCGCATAACCTCGTATGTGTTGGCGCGTGGCCCTTCGGTACAGATGGCGAGCAGCTCCTGCCATTCGTCATCCGCGCCTTCAAAATGCAATTCGATTTTGTCGCCGCCGCCGAACTCTTTGGCGAGGATGTCGATGATCTCTTCGGCCTTAAAGGGGAAGAATCCGTTAACGATCTTCGTGCTATGGAGCGCGCTATTGGGATTTGTAGATGTCGTTATTTCTTGCCAGCCGTTATCCCATCGGAAGAACCGGACAATTTCTTGATATGGATTGCTGACGATCTTGATTTTAATGTCTGCCATCGTTCAACTACCTTTAGTAGATCGGGTGCGGGAATATGCCGCCTTTATCATAGGGTAGCCGCCCGTGCGGACACCCTTCTATTCGCTTAGCGGCATCTCGGCAGTACCATTTATTTGGCAAGATTCTCGCCATCGCCGTACTGTTCCCGGCCATTCGCCGCGCAAAGCCTGTCGCCTAATCACGTCCCCTCATCAGTTGCGGTGGAATAGTTCCTGTTTAAGGCCTCTGAAGGCCCAAGCAGGAACTATTCCACCGCAACTTATTTTGGGGGAGAGGATACAAGCCGGGCATACAATGGATGTCGTTGTGTTGAGCTTACCGGGAGGTTGCTATGTGGGCATACGAGACGACGTTCTATCAGATCTATCCGCTGGGCTTTTGCGGAGCTCCGCGCGAAAACGCTGCCTCCGTTGCCGAGGATGAACTATCCCAAGCTGCTGGCACCGCGCCTAACCCCGATGCTCCCATTATGAAAATCGCCCAATGGGCCGACTACCTGCAGGAACTCGGTATTGGCGCTGTGCTCATCAACCCGCCGCTCGAGTCTGATAGCCATGGCTACGACACGCGCAGTCTGCGCCATATCGACCGCCGCCTGGGTGGGGATGCCGATTTTGCCGCCGTGTGCGAGACGCTGCACGCCCATGGCATCCGTGTGGTGCTCGATGCCGTCTTCAACCACGTCGGTCGCGGCTTTTGGGCTTTCCGCGATGTGCAGGAGCGCAAGTGGGACTCGCCCTACAAGGATTGGTTCCACATCAGCTTTGACGGCGACTCGTGCTACGGCGACGGCTTTTGGTACGAGGGCTGGGAGGGCCATTTTGAGCTTGTGAAGCTCAACCTGCAAAATCCCGCCGTGGTCGACTACCTGCTTGAGTCCGTGCGTCGCTGGGCCGAGGTCTTTGGCATCGACGGCCTGCGTCTGGACGTCGCCTATATGCTCGACCGCGACTTCATGCGTCGCCTGCATACTTTTACCCGTGAGCTCAAGCCCGACTTCGTGCTGATCGGTGAGACGCTCCACGGCGACTACAACCAGATCGTCAACGACGAGATGCTCGACTCCTGCACCAACTACGAGTGCTACAAGGGCCTGTACTCCAGCTTTAACTCGGTCAACATGTTCGAGATCGCCCATTCGTTGCACCGTCAGTTTGGCGGTGACCCGTGGTGCATCTACCGCGGCAAGCATCTGCTGTCATTTGTCGATAACCACGATGTGCCGCGCCTGGCGAGCATCCTTACCGACAAGTCCTGTCTGCGCCCCGCCTATGGCATGCTGTTTGGCATGCCGGGCATTCCGTGCGTCTACTATGGCAGCGAGTGGGGGATTGCCGGCGAAAAGGGCGGCTCCGATGGCGATTGGGCGCTGCGTCCTGCGCTCGATGAGCCTGCGCCCAACGAGCTGACGGCCTTCATCAAGCAGCTCGCGCACCTGCGCTCGGCAAACGACGCGACGGCTCGTGCCCTCAACTACGGTGCCTATCGCAACGTGGTGATTCAGAACAAGCAGCTGCTGTTCGAGCGCGCCTGCGACGACGCGACGGTGCTCGTTGCGGTCAATGCCGTGAACGAGCCCTACACCTTTGGAGCCGGCGAACTCAGCGGCCCCTTCGTCGACCTGCTTGCCGACGATGCACCCGCGGTCGAGCTGACGGGTACCCTTGAGCTTGCACCCTACGAGGTGCGCTATCTGCTGAGGGCCTAGCTCGTGGCTGCGCCGGACGAGGGCTATCAGCATATTGAGCATGGGTTTGAGCCCGTGTTTGACGAGCGCTCGCGCGTTTTGGTGTTGGGGTCGTTTCCCTCGGTGCTCTCGCGTGCCAATGCCTTCTACTATGGCAATCCGCAGAACCGCTTTTGGCGCGTGATGGCCGCGTGCCTCGGTGTGCCCGTGCCGCCCAACGAGGGAGGCTCTTTGGCGAGCGGCGAGCCCGCGACGCTCGACGCCTTGATTGCCGCCAAGCGGGCTATGCTGCTCAACGGCGGTGTGGCCCTGTGGGATGTGATCGAGAGCTGTGACATTAAGGGCTCGAGCGATGCGAGCATTCGTAACGTTGTGCCGGCACATATCGAGTGCATTACCGACGTGGCTCCCATTGAGCAGGTGGTATGCAACGGTGGTACAGCTGGTCGGCTCTACAAGCGCTATCTACAAGAACGCACGGGGCTGTCGGCCATCGTTCTGCCGTCGACTAGTCCCGCCAATGCGGCATGGCGCCTAGAGCGCCTTGTTGGGCGCTGGCGCGAGGCCGTTGACTGGGGCGCTCTGTAATTTAGATATCTGATTGGGCGCGGGTGCCGAGGCGTTTCATGATGGCATGCCAGATCGGTGCGGGCAGCGCGGGCTTGACGCGCACCATGCCGTCGGCATCGACGCTACCGGCATTGCCGCCGCCAAGCAGCTGCGCATGCTCAATGGAGCAGCCCATGCGCACAGCGCCCACAAGCTTATCCATCGCTTCCGAAAATGGCCGACGCAAGAGGCCCATACGCGGGGAGTGGCGAAGTGCTGCGATGCCGCTGCCGGCACAGATGACAACGCCGTCGCACCATGGTAGGTCACGTAGAAGACATGCCCGATACAGGCGGTCGAGAACTTCGTCCGCCTGCTTGTTGTTTTTGGACGCGGCCTGGACGACGACATAGATGCGTGTCTCTGTATTTCCAAGGCGATCGAGTATCTGCTCGACAGCGATCATAGCCTCATCGTCAAATGCATCATCAACAGCGAGCACCATGCCATCGACTGCACCGGCATCATCCGCCTCCAAGTCAACCGGGCGGGGGAGCGCGGTGCCAGAAAGCTGAGCATAGGCGGCGATGGCATCCTGCAGGTCCCAAAGCAAAAACTCAAGATCGGCGCTCTCGGGAATGCTGATATACGCAATGGTTTGCAGCGTTTTGGGCCTATCGCCGCGTGCGGTCGTCTCCATGCCGCCCCCTTTCCGGTTAGTTTCCGTTTAGGTTACACCGTCTGGTGGCGCCCCGCCGCGCTATCCTAGTGCAACCCTTACGAAAGGAACGCCATGCGTCTGCCCATGAACACCTCGCTTGCCACGCTCAAGCCCTCCGGTATCCGCCGGATCAACGCACTCGCCGCCCAGCATCCGGGGTGCATCGCACTCGCGCTCGGCGAGCCCGATTTTCCCACGCCCGATGTGATTAGCGCCGAGGTGACTGCTTCGTTGGATCGCGGCGACACGCACTATCCGCCCAACAACGGTCGTCCTGCCTTGCGCGAGGCGCTGTCCAAATATATGGGTGACGCGGGCCTTACGTTTTCCGCCGACGAGGTCATCCTGACCGACGGCGCGACCGAGGCCCTGTCGGCTACGTTTATGGCCATGCTCAACCCCGGCGACGAGGTCATCATCCCCACGCCGGCCTTTGGCCTGTATGAGAGCATCGTCGTTGCCAACCACGCCAAAGCGGTCTTTTTGGATACGGAGCCCGCGCAATTTCAGATTGACGAGGAAGCGCTTCGCGCCTGCGTGACCCCGGCGACCAAGGCCATCGTTATCTGCTCGCCCAACAATCCCACGGGCTGCATTCTCAACGCGGCATCGCTCGACGCCGTGGCGCGCATGGCGGAGCAGGCGGGCATCTACGTAGTCTGCGACGACGTATACAACCGCCTCGTCTATGTGGACGGCTACGAGCGCTTCGCCCAGCGGCACCCGGAGCTGCGTGAGCAGACGATCGTCATCGAGAGCTTCTCCAAGCCCTGGGCCATGACCGGCTGGCGCCTGGGCTGGCTCGCAGCGGCAGCTCCCGTCATCGCCGAGATTGCCAAGGCTCACCAATACTTAGTATCGAGCGCCGTCTCCTTCGAAATGGACGCCGCAGCTCGAGCCCTGACCGTCGACCCCACCCCCATGCTCGAAGTCTACCGAACCCGCCGCAAACGCGTGCTCGCAGCCTTAGACGCCATGGGCCTCGACGTAGTTGAACCGGCGGGAGCCTTCTATACCTTCCCGAGCATCAAACAATTCGGCCTAACCAGCGAAGACTTCTGCATCAAAGCCATCAAAGAAGCAAACGTAGCCCTAGTCCCGGGCGACTGTTTCGGAACCGAAGGCCACATCCGCCTAAGCTACTGCGTCTCCGACAAGGATTTGGACGAAGGTCTCCGCCGCCTGTCCAACTTCGTGTCAACCCTATAGCCCACCGGGACCCAAAACCATCAGCCCACCGACCCAAGCATTATGAGTGGGGCGCGCCGGCCAACGGACGCGAGGATTCGCAGCAAAGGCAACGTAGCTCCGGCCGGGAGGGGCAGGGCGAGTTTTCCGTAGATTCCGCACGAGCCGAAGGCCACTTAATGTGGCCTTCGTGCGAGCCCAGGACTTGACCGAGCGGAAAACTCGCCCTGCCCCTCCCGGTCGGAGCGTATGCAGGGTTTGTGTACGAATCCTCGCGCCCGTTGACCGACGCCGGGGTCCCCGCCATAATACTTTCGGTTCACGCACGAATCCGCTGCCAGAGACAGCCGGCGCAAACGGGCTTTGCCCGCGAGCTTAATGGGATATCCCGCCAGCCGAGGTGGTCGAGTAGATATGTCTTCTCGCCCCCGTCGCTCATGCAGCGCGGGGGCTTTCTTTTTGGACATGCCCCCGTCACGTCCTTGTGGCGGACCGTGCCCGGAAAGAATTCGAGGAGGTGTAATTCATGCCCCAGCAGTACAAAATCGACAAGGTTGCAGAGATCGAGTCCCGTATCGCCGAGAACGCCGGTCTGTTCGTCGTCAACTACAACGGTCTGACGGTTAAGCAGGCTCAGGAGCTGCGTCATCAGCTTCGCGAGTGCGGCGCCGAGATGAAGGTCTACAAGAACAACCTGGTCAAGATCGCTCTCAAGAACCAGGAGCAGCCCGAGCTCGACGAGATCCTCGCCGGCCCCGTCGCTTATGTGTTCTACGAGTCCGAGCCGGTCGAGGCCGCTAAGGCCCTTAAGGACTTCTCTGCTAAGTCCAAGGGCGTCCTTGAGATCAAGGGCGGTATCTCCGACGGCAAGGCCGTTTCCGCTGATGATGTTAAGGCTATCGCCGAGCTGCCCACCAAGGATCAGCTTCTCGGCCAGATCGCCGGTCTCATCTCCGGTTTCGCTCGCGACATCGCTGTCTGCGTCAACGGCGTTTCCTCTGGTCTCGCTCGTTCGATCCAGCAGGTCTCCGAGCAGAAGGCAGCCTAGTCGCTGTTTTCACCCGCGGCGGCAACGCCGCACCCCTGGCGCATTCGCGCCGTGTTTTAACTGATCTCCGTGCACAGACACGGAAACCGAAAGGACTTAGAAATGGCTAAGCTTACCACCGATGAGATCATCGATGCTCTTAAGGAAATGACCCTTCTCGAGGCTTCCGAGCTCGTTAAGGCTATCGAGGACACCTTCGGCGTTTCCGCCGCTGCTCCTGCCGCCGTTGTCGCCGCTCCCGCTGCTGGCGCTGCTGAGGCCGAGGAGAAGACCGAGTTTGACGTCGTGCTCGAGGGCTTCGGCGACAACAAGATCCAGGTCATCAAGGCCGTCCGTGAGCTCACCAACCTTGGCCTGAAGGAGGCCAAGGAGGTCGTCGAGGGCGCTCCCAAGGCTGTTCTCGAGGGTGCCAAGAAGGAGGACGCCGAGGCTGCCAAGGAGAAGCTCGAGGCTGCTGGCGCTGCTGTCACCCTCAAGTAATCAGGCTTTCTCGCCAGATTTCTTTGCAGACGGGGTTCGCATTGCGAGCCCCGTCTTTTTTGTTATGACCACTCTATTTTGCTGGCTCGGCATGCAAATTGCTGTCGTTTGCGGTGCTTTGGGGTCGCTATCGTTGGGCGATAAAATTGCACCATTCAAGCAATAATTTGCGTTGACCTGCTGAAGAATGGCGCTTGCCTGCATTAACGTTAATTAACAGCGGTAAGATAATCCGGTATCGCAATTTGGTCTGCGGCCGGTGAGCCGCATGCACGGGCGCTATTTGCGCCTGCGAAAGGATCCCTGAATACTATGAAGGCAATCATCCCTGCCGCCGGTCTTGGCACGCGTTTTCTGCCTGGCACCAAGTGCACGCCCAAAGAGATGCTGCCGGTGCTCGACAAGCCGGTCATCCAGTACGTCGTTGAGGAGGCACTCGACCCCGAGGAGGTCGACGATGCCATTATCGTCACTTCTCCCGGCAAGCCTGAGCTGCTGAGCTATTTCCAGCCCGATCGCTCGCTCGAGAACCTGCTTCGCGAGCGCGGCAAGGATGCTTATGCCGACGCCGTCGCCCATGCGGGTGGTATGCCGGTCGACTTCCGTTATCAGTACGAGCCCAAGGGCCTTGGCCACGCCATTCGCTCTGCCGCCGACGCTGTGGCAGGGGAGAACTTCCTGGTTCTTCTGGGCGATTACGTTGTGCCCAACCGTGACATCTGCGACAAGATGCTTGCCGTCTCTAAGGAGCATGGTGGCGCTTCTGTTATCGCCGTTGCCGCGTGCGCTCCCGAGGAGGTCAGCCGCTACGGCGTTATCGCCGGCGATCGCGTGGGCTCTCTCGAGGGCTTCGAGAATGCTGCCGATGCCGAGCCGGGCGCTGTCTGGCGCATCGGCGGTCTGGTCGAGAAGCCCGCTCCCGAGGCGGCTCCGTCCAACCTGTACATCGTCGGTCGCTACCTGCTGAGCCCGCTGGTCATGGACCTGCTGGCCGACCAGCAGGCCGGTAAGGGCGGCGAGATCCAGCTGACCGACGCTATGGCCCGTTCGCTCGATCGCGAGGCCATGTACGCTGTCGTCATCGACCCGCTGTCGGGCTACGACACCGGTACCCCGTCTGGCTGGATGGCCACCAACGCTCTTATGGCTGCAAGCGATCCTCGCTTTGCAAGCGCCTTCTGGGACGCCATCGACGAGCGCGGCGGCTTGATGCGCAAGTAAGCCTTCGGGCATCGACATTTACGGGTGCGGACTTCGGTCTGCGCCCGTTTTTTTCGCGCCACGACTTGGCTCCGGAAAGCGCGTCCCACAATTTGGTCGAATTTTGGGACGCGCTTTCCGGTTGGAGCCCCTAGCGGAAACTGCGACCCGGAATTTCGGCTCAGAACGGGACACGCTTTCCCAAGCAGGGCTCAATCGGAAGCTGCGTCCCAGTTTGGGGCCTCAAAACGGGATGCAGCTTCCGCCTGATCAACCCTTGCCACCATTCCACCGTTCAGTGGCCCGCACCAGCAGTCTCGTTCACAGAAAATATATGAACAGATGTTCGATACACATGCATCTACCTGCGTGTTTTCTGTCGAAAAACTTTGCTACTCCAAAAACTCAATCGCGTCAAGGCTTTTCTTGCTCAACGGTCGGTACCTGATAAACTATTAGGTTGCGATAACTGGCGAAGCTATGCCTCGCCAACCCACCGAGCATTTCCGTGAAGGAGGAAAAACCTGGTGACCTACGCATACACTGCCACTGAGCGCAAGCGCGTCAGCTTCGGGAAAATCCCGGAGGCCATGGAGCTCCCCAACCTTATCTCTGTTCAAAGGGAATCCTTTGAGCGTTTTAAGGACGAGGGCCTTCGTGAGGCGTTCAAGGAATCCAGCCCCATCCAGAGCCAGAACCATGTTCTCGAGGTTACCTTCGGCGAGCATCAGTTCGGCGACCCCGCGCATACCGTCGAGGAGTGCCGCGAGAAGGATATGACCTATCAGGCTCCGCTTCTGACCGACGTCCGTCTTACCAACAAGGAGACCGGCGAGATCAAGGAGCAGCTCGTCTTCATGGGTGACTTCCCCATGATGACTGATCAGGGCACCTTCATCATCAACGGTACTGAGCGTATCGTCGTCTCGCAGCTCGTCCGCTCCCCGGGCGTGTACTACAGCTCCGAGATGGATTCGGGCAAGCAGATCTTCAAGGCCCAGATCATCCCGTCCCGCGGTGCCTGGCTCGAGTTTGAGGTCGACAAGCGCGACCAGCTCATGGTCTCCATCGACCGTAAGCGCAAGCAGAGCGCCACGATGTTTCTGCGCGCCCTTGGCATCGCCGTCACCAACGACGACATCATCGAGCTGCTCGGCAACTCCGATGTGATCAAGCGCACCCTGGAGCGCGATACCGCCCTCACCCGCGAGGATGCCCTCATCGAGATCTACCGTCGCCTGCGCCCGGGCGAGCCTCCCACCGTGGATGCTTCCCGCAGCCTGCTCGAGGGCCTGCTCTTCAACCCGCAGCGCTACGATCTGGCCCGCGTCGGTCGTTACAAGGTCAACAAGAAGCTTAACCTCACCACCGAGGAAGAGGTCACGGTGCTCACCGACGAGGATATCGTCGCTACGCTGCGCTACCTGCTGTCCCTCGCTGCTGGCGAGCAGGGCTTCAAGGTCGACGACATCGACCACTTTGGCAACCGCCGCATCCGTACCGTCGGCGAGCTCGTCGCCAACCAGTTCCGTATCGGCATGAGCCGTATGGAGCGCGTCGTCCGTGAGCGCATGAGCTCCCAGGACATCGATGAGATCACCCCGCAGTCGCTCATCAACATCCGCCCGATCGTGGCCTCCATCAAGGAGTTCTTCGGTTCCTCGCAGCTCTCGCAGTTCATGGACCAGGCGAACCCCCTGACCGGTCTGACCCACAAGCGCCGTCTGTCCGCACTCGGCCCTGGCGGTCTTGCCGGCCACAAGTCGGGTTCCAGCCGCCGCACTAACGTGCCGACGGCCGTCCGCGACGTTCACAACTCGCACTACAGCCGCATGTGCCCGATCGAGACCCCCGAAGGCCCCAACATCGGCCTGATCGGCTCGCTCGCCCTCTACGCCCGCGTCAACGAGTACGGCTTCATCGAGGCTCCGTTCCGTCGCGTCGAGAACGGCGTTGCCACCGACCAGATCGACTGGATGACCGCTGACGAGGAAGAGAAGCACGTCATCGCGCCGGCCAATACGCCGCTCGATCCCAAGACCAACGAGTTCATCACGACCGATGCCGAGGGCAAGATTGTCCGTCCGCACACCGTGATCGCCCGTACCCGCGACTTCGACGGCTCCTTCGGCGCTCCCGCCGACGTGCCTGTCGAGGACGTCGACTACATGGACGTCTCGCCGCGTCAGATGCTCTCCGTCGCAGCCACGCTGATCCCGTTCCTGGAGCACGACGACGCCAAGCGTACGCTGATGGGCGCTAACATGCAGCGTCAGGCCGTGCCGCTGGTTCACCCCGCCGCTCCCTATGTCGGTACCGGCATGGAGCGCCGCGCCGCTCTGGACTCCGGCGAGGTCACCCTGGCCAAGAACGCCGGCGAGGTCATCTTTGCCGACGCCGCCAAGATTATCGTCAAGCATGCCGGCGGCATGGACGAGTATCACCTGGCCAAGTACCAGCGCTCTAACCAGTCCACCTGCATCAACCACCGTCCGCTCGTGCGCGTCGGTGACACCGTTGAGCAGGGCGAGCCCCTGGCTGATGGTCCTTCGACCGATCATGGCGAGCTCGCACTGGGCCAGAACCTCACCGTGGCCTACATGCCGTGGGAAGGCTTTAACTACGAGGACGGTATCGTCGTGTCCGAGCGCCTGGTGGCCGAGGACCTGCTGACGACCATCAACATCACCCGTCACGAGATCGACGCCCGCGACACCAAGCTCGGCCCCGAGGAGATCACCCGCGAGATCCCGAACCTCTCCGAGGACATGCTTGCCAACCTCGACGAGGACGGCATCATCCGTATCGGCGCCGAGGTCGGCCCTGGCGACATCCTGGTCGGTAAGGTCACGCCTAAGGGCGAGAGCGCTCTGACCGCCGAGGAGCGCCTGCTGCGCGCCATCTTCGGTGCCAAGGCTCACGATGTCCGCGATACCTCCCTTAAGATGCCTCACGGCGCTTACGGCCGCGTCATCGACGTCGTCCGCTTTAGCCGCGAGAACGGCGACGATCTGGCCCCCGGCGTCAACGAGCAGGTGCGCGTCTACGTCGCCCAGCGTCGTAAGATCCAGCAGGGCGATAAGATCGCCGGCCGCCACGGCAACAAGGGTGTTATCTGCAACGTTCTGCCGGTCGAGGACATGCCCTACATGGCTGACGGTACCCCGATCGACGTTATCCTCAACCCGCTGGGCGTTCCTTCGCGTATGAACGTCGGCCAGCTGCTCGAGTGCCACCTTGGCTGGGCTGCTGCCTGCGGTTGGGATACTGAGCAGGCCGACTCCGATAAGTACGTCCCCGGTCCGTTCTTCACCGCCACGCCTGTCTTCGACGGCGCCAAGGAGGACGAGATCGCCGAGGTCATTCGTCGTGCCAACAAGAACATGCTCAACAAGGCCACCGCTGCCTTTGGCGATCACATGCGTCCCGAGTTCGTCACCCAGCTTGACGAGCGCGGCAAGACCCGCCTGTTCGACGGCCGCACCGGCGAGGAGTTCCGCGAGCCCATTACTGTGGGTACGTCCTACATCCTCAAGCTCGGCCACATGGTCGACGACAAGATCCACGCCCGTTCGACCGGCCCTTACAGCCTGGTTACCCAGCAGCCTCTGGGCGGCAAGGCTCAGTTCGGCGGCCAGCGCTTCGGCGAGATGGAAGTTTGGGCACTGTACGCTTACGGTGCTTCCAACGTCCTGCAGGAGATCCTGACCGTCAAGTCCGACGATACCGTGGGCCGCGTCAAGACCTACGAGTCCATCGTCAAGGGCGAGAACGTCCCTGTCCCGGGTATCCCCGAGTCCTTCAAGGTTCTCGTCAAGGAGATTCGCTCCCTCGCGCTGGACATCGAGCCCATGCACGATGCCGACGAGGACGCCTCCGCCCCTGTGACCGCCGAGGAGACCTCTGCTCTCGACGACCTGGCTGCGCTCGCCGGCGTTGACGCCGACGTCGAGGCCCAGGATGCCGAGACCGCCGAGGCACCCGAGGCTGTCGCCGCCACGACCACTGATAAGGAGTAGTTGACTGTGGCAGATTTCGAAGCTACTGATTTTGACTCGGTAAAGATCTCCCTTGCCTCCGCCGACCAGATCCGTTCCTGGTCGCACGGTGAGGTCAAGAAGCCGGAGACCATCAATTACCGTACCCTCAAGCCCGAGAAGGACGGCCTGTTCTGCGAGAAGATCTTCGGTCCCGCCAAGGACTGGGAGTGCTCCTGCGGCAAGTACAAGGGCATCCGCTTTAAGGGCATCGTCTGCGAGCGCTGCGGCGTCGAGGTCACCTCGGCCAAGGTGCGTCGCGACCGCATGGGCCACATCGAGCTCGCCGCTCCCGTGTCCCACATCTGGTACTTCAAGAGCCCTACGAGCTTCCCGATGAGCCGTATGCTCGACATCAAGTCCAAGGACCTCGAGAAGGTTCTGTACTTTGCCAGCTACATCATCACCGAGGTTGACTACGAGGCTCGCGAGGCCGACGCCGACGACCTGCGCGAGGAGCTCGCCGCCGATCTGGAAGAGATCGATGCCGAGTGCGCCCGCCAGATCGAATCCCTCAAGGAGCAGGGCGACCCCGAGAACTTTGACGAGTTCTCCGACGAGGAGCCGCTGACCCCCGAGGAGATCGCCTCCGGCATCGTTGACATCGAGGAAGAGTGCAAGGACGAGAAGCAGCTCCGCACGGACGCCTTCAACGCCTTCATGAAGCTCACCGAGCGCGACCTCATCTCCGATGAGCCGCTGTTCCGCGAGATGACCCGTTACTACTCCATGTACTTCAAGGGTGGTATGGGTGCCGAGGCCGTTCGCGACCTGCTCGCTGCTATCGACCTCCCCTCCGAGGCCGAGAAGCTCAAGGCCATCATCGCCGACGAGGATTCCCAGAAGCAGAAGCGCGAGAAGGCCGTCAAGCGCCTCGAGGTCGTTGACGCCTTCCTGAAGGGCGGCAACAGCCCCGCGAACATGATCCTGGACGTCATCCCGGTCATTCCGCCCGATCTGCGCCCGATGGTCCAGCTCGACGGCGGCCGCTTCGCCGCGTCCGACCTCAACGACCTGTACCGTCGCGTGATCAACCGTAACAACCGACTCAAGCGCCTGCTCGACCTGGACGCCCCCGCGATCATCGTGAACAACGAGAAGCGCATGCTCCAGGAGTCCGTGGACGCCCTGTTCGACAACGGCCGTCGTGGTCGCCCGGTCTCTGGCCGTGGCGGTCGCCCGCTCAAGTCGCTTGCCGAGGCCCTCAAGGGCAAGCAGGGTCGCTTCCGTCAGAACCTGTTGGGCAAGCGTGTCGACTACTCCGGCCGTTCGGTTATCGTTACCGACCCCAAGCTGCTGCTGCACCAGTGCGGTCTGCCCAAGACCATGGCGCTGGAGCTCTTCAAGCCCTTCGTCATGAAGCGCCTGGTCGAGCTTGGCAAGGTCGAGAACATCAAGGGCGCCAAGCGTGCTATCGACCGCGGTGCCACCTTTGTGTGGGACATCCTCGAAGAGGTCATCGACGGCCGCGTCGTGCTGCTCAACCGTGCACCGACCCTGCACCGTCTGTCCATCCAGGCCTTTGAGCCGGTGCTGGTCGAGGGCAAGGCCATCCACCTGCACCCGCTGGTCTGCTCGCCCTTCAACGCCGACTTCGACGGCGACCAGATGTCTGTCCACGTGCCGCTGTCCAGCCAGGCTCAGGCCGAGGCCCGCGTGCTCATGCTCTCTGCGAACAACCTGCGCTCGCCGGCATCCGGCAAGCCGGTCAACATCCCCTCGCAGGACATGATCATCGGTGTGTACTACCTCACCCAGGTCCGCGACGGTCTGCCGGGCGAGAACCACGTGTTCGCCAGCTTCGACGACGCGCTGCACGCCTATGACTGCCGCTCCGAGGTCGACATGCAGGCCAAAATTCAGGTCCGCGTGTCCGCTGCCGACGCCAACGTCATCAACGAGGACGGCACCCGTATCTTCCGCGTTAAGAACGGCAAGAACGAGTTTGTCGACTACGACGTCACCGGCAACAAGACCGCGCGCTTCGAGACCTCTATCGGCCGCATCATCTTCAACCGCCAGTGCCTGCCCGAAGACTACGAGTTCATGAACTACAAGATGGTCAAGGGCGACGTGGCCAAGCTGGTTGCGGACTGCTGCGATCGTTACCCCGAGGCCAAGGTCGGCCCGATCCTCGACGCCATCAAGTACTCCGGCTTCCACTACGCTACCCGCGCCGGCCTCACCATCTCGGTGTGGGACGCTCTCATCCCTGCCGAGAAGCAGGAGCTGCTCGATCGCGCCCAGGCCAACGTCGACCAGATCAACGAATACTTCGAGGAGGGCTTCATCAACGAGACGGAGCGCCACATCGAAGTCGTTAACGAGTGGACTGCTTGTACCGACAAGGTTGCAGCGCTCATGCTCGACATGTTCGACGAGGAGAACCCGCTGTACATGATGGCCGACTCCGGCGCCCGTGGTTCTAAGACCCAGCTGCGTCAGCTCGGCGGTATGCGTGGCCTGATGGCAGACATGTCCGGCGAGACGATCGACCTTCCCATTAAGGCGAACTTCCGCGAGGGCCTGCTGCCGCTCGAGTACTTCATTTCGACCTACGGCGCCCGTAAGGGCCTGGTCGATACCGCATCCCACACCTCGGACTCTGGTTACCTGACCCGTCGTCTGGTCGACGTGGCCCAGGACGTCATCGTCCGCGAGGAGGACTGCGGTACGCACGAGGGCGTCACCTACAACCTCATCATCCCCGGCACCACCGACCTCAACACCGACCTCGTCGGCCGTTGCTTCATTGAGGACGTCGTGGCTCCCGATGGCACCGTGCTCTTTGAGCAGGACGGCTACATCGAGAAGGTCGCCGACATCCAGAAGATGGTCGATGCGGGCCTTAAGAAGGTCAAGCTTCGCGCGCTGCTCACCTGCCGCTCCAAGTACGGCGTGTGCCAGAAGTGCTACGGCTGGGATCTTTCCACCCGTCGTCCGGTCGCCATCGGTACCGCGGTCGGCATTATTGCCGCCCAGTCCATCGGCGAGCCCGGTACGCAGCTTACGATGCGTACCATTCACTCCGGCGGCGTCGCTGGCGTCGACGATATTACGCAGGGTCTGCCTACGGTCAGCCGTATGTTCGATATCGTCGGCAACGTCAACGAGAAGATCCTGGGCCGCGAGGCCGAGCTGGCTCCGTACTCCGGCCACCTCTCGATTAAGCCCGAGAAGTCCGAGTACGTGCTGACGCTCACCGACTCCGAGGACCACACCCGTGTCCTCGACGAGCGTCGCGTCCCCGCTTCGGTGCGCTTTATGCCCGAGATCGAGGACGGCTGCGAGGTTCGCGCCGGCGACCAGATCACCAAGGGCTTCGTCAACTTCCGCAACCTGCGCAAGCTGACCGACATCGAGTCGACGATGCACACCTTCGTCGAGAGCGTCAAGGACGTCTACACCAGCCAGGGCGTCGACCTGAACGACAAGCACATCGAGGTGCTCGCACGTCAGATGCTGCGTCGTGTTCAGATCACCAACCCCGGCGACTCCAAGTACCTGCTTGGTCAGTACGTCGACCGCTACGAGTTCGCCGACGAGGTCGAGCGCGTTGCCCGTCTGGGCGGTCAGGCTCCCGTGGCCGAGCCTGTCATCCTGGGTACGCTCAAGGTCGCGTCCAACATCGACTCCTGGCTGTCGAGCGCTTCGTTCATCCGTACCGCCGGCGTCCTTACCGAGGCTGCCATCGAGGGCAAGGTCGACCATCTGCTCGACCTTAAGTCCAACGTCATCGTCGGTAAGAAGATCCCTGCTGGTACCGGCCTCAAGCCGTACGCCAACGCCAAGCTGACGTATCGCACGGCCGACGGCTACGTGGACATCGACGGCCCGGCTTCGCCCAACGCCAAGTCGCTGCCCGAGTGGGCTCCTGTGGAGCTCAAGGACCTGGACGAGCAGCTCCCGCAGCAGCTCGACTGGGCCGGCTACGACGAGTTCGGCGGTGCTGACGGTTCGTTCACCCGCAATGGTCACACCATCTCCGCCGAGAAGGCTCGCCTGTACCTGTTCGACGACCTGGGCGTGTCGCAGCGCTGGACCAACAAGTTCAGCGAGGTCGGCATCGAGACGGTCGGCGACCTGGTCGGCAAGTCTGAGGAGGATCTGCTGCGCATCGATGGTATCGGTGCCAAGGCGATCGAGGAGCTCCGTGACGGCCTCGAGGCCCACGATCTGCTCTACATCCTCGAGAACAACGACGACGTTGCCGACGAGGAAGACCTCTCGCAGCTGCTGCAGATGGTCTTTAGCCCCGACGGTCCGGACGATATCCTGCTGGGTACCTCCGCTCCGACGCATCACGCCGACGCCGACGAGGAGCTCCTGGGCGCCCCGATCGACGACAAGAAGGCTCCCGCCAACGGTGCCATCAACGAGGACATGGCTTCTCTCGATGAGCTGCTCAACCAGCTCGTGGACACCGACGACGCCGAAGAGGCCAAGGACAACGACGAGGAATAATTTCCTAGTACGTTAACCGCCCTTCCAAAGACCCGCTTCCCAACAGGGGAGCGGGTCTTTTTTGTTGAGGAACGTTACCCCGACGAGCACGTCGGATTCCCGGAACGGGCCGCCCGCTGTTTAAGTTTGTCGCGAGTTCCGCACGCAAAGGAAAGCACTTAATGTGCTTTCCGTCTTGCGCAGGACTGTAGAGCAGCAAACTTAAACAGCGGGCGGCCCGTTCCGGGAATCTGCCCCCGCGCACAGAAGGGGATTCCTTTTGCCAATAAGGGACAGGTTTATTTTGGTAGGTTATTCCTGCTTGAATTTGAAACATTTCGTTCGGTCAAAGCGTATCTATGGTGAGGGCCTCAGCAAGAAACATCAGCATCACCGGGAGGTGATTATGGAAGAACAAGCATTTAGACAGGCGGTCGAGGATCACCGTGATGTCGTGTTTCGAATCGCATTGACGTACCTGCGCGATCGTGCCGACGCCGACGATGTTGCCCAGGATGTCTTTCTTAAGCTGTTTAAAAGCGATGGACATTTTGAAAGTTGGGAACATCTTCGTCGATGGCTTATCCGGGTCACGATCAATGAATGCAAATCGCTCTTTCGAAAGCCGTGGAGACGCGTGGAGGATATTGAAAGTCTGACCGATTCGCTTTTGGCGGCGCAGGATGAGACCAAGGCGGTCTTGTCAGACGTTATGCGACTTCCGGAGCGATTCCGTGTTCCCATCGTGCTCTATTACTATCTGGGCTTTTCGACTTCAGAGATTGCCGAGTTACTGCATGTGCCGGCCGCGACCGTTCGAACGCGTTTAGCTCGCGGTCGATCGAAGCTCAAGTTCATCCTAGAGGAGGGCGACCGTGAAATCCAACCAAATCAAGCAGGCCTTCGAGTCCGTCCAAGCTGATAGCGATCTTGCAGATCGCGTCCTTAATACCGCTGCGGGTGAGCCGCTTCATCGAAAGGGTCACGCGAAGCCTCTGTATGTTGCCGTAATCGGATGTCTTGCCGGAGTGCTGGCGACCGGAGGAGTCGCCTACGCCGTTGTCAATTCCAGCTATTTTGCCTCAGCTTGGGGAAACCACGGCAACGGGGATTCCATTACCTGGACCAACGGAGGCTCATCGGGAACTAAATATACCTACACCAGAGAGTTCGGTGATGGCATCGCGCCCCAAAGCTTGGAGGGTTCAGTGCAGAAGGTCAATCTGTCCGTCGAGGGCAACGGCTATACACTCGACATTCATGATATGGCTATCGATAAAAACGGTTGCGGTGCCGTGACGTTTACGTTGTCCAATCCAAATGGTGTTAACTACTACAAGCCGGCAGCAGAGACTGGCGAACTTGTTCTCTATGGTGAAGAAGAACAAGGAATCGGCACGCCCAGCATGAACTTCGGCGAGGAATGGGCTGACACACGCTGCACCATTGATAAGGACACATCAAGCGATACTGTCATTAATGGCACGATGTACTTTGCTTCTATGGATCGCGAGCGAGGTTTTCAACATGCGGTCACCTGGAATATCTCGTGGACCGAGGGCGAAGGCGAGGATGCGAAGCCGTTCGAGGCATCGACGCCCGAGTTTAGCGTTGGAGCGTACGTCGATACAAAGGAACTCCGCTCCGATGACTCGCCTCTCGAGATCAGCCCGTTTTCTATCCAGACACACATCGATGATTTGGGCATTGACGCAGTCACGAAGAAGTTGACGGTTACCTACAAGGATGGATCGGAGCAGATTATCGAAGATGACGACGCAGGGGCGTTCAACTTATATTTTTCTTATACGCGCAATAGCGGAGAGAACATCTGGGTGCCAACGAAGTTGATTGATGTCGACCAAGTGGTCTCAGTAACGCTTGAGGGCACGAGGTGCACGTCAACAGGAGAGACCGAAGCAGAAGTACCCTTTACCATCGTTTATTCGTAAAGTCTAGGCCGCTTCCCAAGAGGGGAAGCGGCCTATTTTGCGGTAAATGGGCGGTTAGAGCGAGCGGTATTCGTCTGAATTTCGGAAGTATGCGGCAAAATCTTGATAGGCCGCCCGGACCGGGAATCCGCCCCCGCGCACAGAAGGGGATTCCTTTTGTGTAGGCTTTGCGGAAATATGCTCATTTTGGGATACGCCCGGCGGCGTGGTCTGTTGACGACACAGCTAACGCCACGTATCCTATCGAACTGCGTGTTTCGTAGGGGGATGCTGACCCCTCGATTCAAGCCGTTGCACTTTACAGAAAGCTGGAATCATTCGAGAAGGAGTACGCTTTGCCTACTATTAACCAGCTGGTTCGCCAGGGCCGTCGTTCCGTGCCCAAGAAGTCCAAGAACGCTGCTCTGCAGCACAACTCCCAGAAGCGCGGCGTGTGCACCCGCGTCTTCACCACGAGCCCCAAGAAGCCGAACTCGGCTCTTCGTAAGGTTGCCCGTGTTCGCCTCGTCAACGGCATCGAAGTTACTGCTTACATCCCGGGTGAGGGCCACAACCTGCAGGAGCACTCTATCGTGCTCGTCCGCGGCGGTCGTGTCCGTGACCTCCCTGGTGTCCGTTATCACGTCATCCGTGGCGCCTACGACGCTGCTCCGGTCCAGAACCGTATGCAGGCCCGTTCCAAGTACGGTGCTAAGCGCCCTAAGGCTAAATAAGCCAGATAACGTTTTGATACTTTCGCCGTGTGCCGCCTAAGCGCCGCACGGTAGACACTTAAGGAGATTTCACATGCCGCGTCGTGCAGCAGCTAATCGTCGTGAGGTTCAGCCTGACGCCGTTTACAACAACCGCCTGGTGACTCAGCTCATCAACAAGGTCCTTCTTGACGGCAAGAAGGCCACCGCTGAGCGCATCGTTTACACCGCTTTCGAGATCGTTGCCGAGAAGTCCGAGGGTGGCGACGCTCTCGCTACCTTCAAGAAGGCTATGGACAACGTCAAGCCCACGCTCGAGGTTAAGCCCAAGCGTGTCGGTGGCGCTACCTATCAGGTCCCGATGGAGGTCAACTCCCGTCGTTCCACCGCTCTGGGTATCCGCTGGATCGTCAACTTCTCCCGCGCTCGCAAGGAGAAGACCATGGCCGAGCGTCTCGCCAACGAGATCCTCGACGCTTCCAACGGCCTGGGCGCTTCCGTCAAGAAGCGTGAGGACGTCTTCAAGATGGCCGAGGCCAACCGCGCGTTCTCTCACTATCGTTGGTAAGTTAAGGTAAGGAACTAACATGGCTAAGCCTAAGTACAAGCTTTCCGATACCCGTAACATCGGCATCATGGCCCACATCGATGCTGGTAAGACCACCACGACCGAGCGTATTCTTTACTACACCGGTAAGACCCACAAGATCGGTGAGGTCCATGAGGGCGCTGCCACCATGGACTGGATGGTTCAGGAGCAGGAGCGCGGCGTAACCATTACCTCCGCTGCTACCACCTGCTTCTGGAACAAGGACGGTAAGGACTACCGCATCCAGATCATCGACACCCCGGGCCACGTTGACTTCACCGCCGAGGTCGAGCGCTGCCTGCGCGTCCTCGATGGCGCTGTCGCCGTCTTCGACGCCGTTGCCGGCGTTCAGCCCCAGTCTGAGACCGTTTGGCGTCAGGCTTCCACCTTCAACGTCCCCCGCATCGCCTTCATCAACAAGTATGACCGCGTGGGCGCTGACTTCTTCAACGCTATCGAGACCATGAAGGATCGTCTCGATGCTAACGCCGTGGCCGCTCAGGTCCCGATGGGCGCCGAGGACAACTTCTGGGGCGTCATCGACCTGGTCACCATGACCGCATGGGACTTCAAGGCCGACGAGAAGGGTATGACCTACCCCGAGCCGATGGACGAGATCCCGGCTGAGTTTGCCGACATCGCTGCCACCAAGCGCGAGGAGCTCCTCGACGCTGCTGCCAGCTTTGACGACGAGCTCATGGAGAAGATCCTCATGGAGGAGGACTTCACCGTCGAGGAGCTCAAGGCTGCTCTGCGCAAGGGCGTTCTGGCCAACGAGCTCAACCTCGTCTTCGTGGGTTCCGCCTACAAGAACAAGGGCGTTCAGGAGTTGCTCGACGCTGTCGTCGACTACCTGCCCAGCCCGCTCGACGTCGAGGCCGTCACCGGTACCGATCCGGACACCGGCGAGGAGATCCAGCGTCATCCTTCCTTCGACGAGCCCTTCTCCGGCCTGGTCTTCAAGATCATGACCGACCCGTTCGTCGGTAAGCTCACCTATGTCCGCGTTTACTCCGGCCGTGCCGAGTCCGGCTCCTACGTGGTCAACGCTTCCAACGGTCAGCGCGAGCGCCTCGGCCGCATCCTCGAGATGAACGCTGCCGAGCGTATCGACCGTGACGACGCCGCTGCCGGCGACATCGTCGCTTGCGTCGGCTTCAAGAACTCCACCACCGGTGACACCCTGTGCGCCGAGGGCAAGGAGATCGTCCTCGAGAAGATCGAGTTCGCTAAGCCCGTTATCGACGTTGCCATCGAGCCCAAGACCAAGGCCGAGCAGGACAAGATGTCCCTGGCTCTGACCAAGCTCGCCGAGGAGGACCCGACCTTCCAGGTGTCCACCAACCACGAGACCGGCCAGACCATCATCGCCGGCATGGGCGAGCTGCACCTCGAGATCATCGTCGACCGTCTGCTCCGCGAGTTCAAGGTTGACGCTAACGTCGGTAAGCCCCAGGTTGCCTACCGCGAGACCGCTGGTCACGACGTCGAGAAGGCTGAGGGCAAGTTCGTCCGTCAGTCCGGCGGTCGCGGTCAGTACGGCCACGCCGTCATCAAGCTCGAGAAGATGGAGGAGGGCTTCGGCTACGAGTTCGTCAACGCTATCGTCGGCGGCGTCGTGCCCAAGGAGTACATCCCGTCCATCGACAAGGGCATCCAGGAGGCCCTGAACACCGGTGTTATCGCCGGCTTCCCGGTCCTCGACGTTAAGGTCACCCTGTTCGACGGTTCTTACCACGAGGTCGACTCCTCCGAGGCCGCCTTCAAGATCGCCGGTTCCATGGCTATCAAGGACGCCCTCAAGAAGTCCGATCCGCAGCTGCTCGAGCCGATCATGGCTGTCGAGGTCGAGACCCCCGAGCAGTACATGGGCGACGTTATGGGCAACCTCTCCGGTCGCCGCGGCAAGATCGAGGGCATGGAGGATCGCAAGAACAGCAAGCTCATCCGTGCCAAGGTGCCGCTGGGCGAGATGTTCGGTTACGCTACCGACCTTCGCTCCCAGACCCAGGGCCGTGCATCCTACACGATGCAGTTCGACTCTTATGAGCCCGCGCCCAAGTCCATCGTGGACGAGGTCATGAGCAAGAACGCCTAAGTTCGAGCTCCCTGTTACGTAATCCGCGAGAACATCTCTCGCACTCTTTGGAGGTTTAAGTTGGCTACCCAGAAGATCCGCATTCGCCTCAAGGGCTATGATCACGAGGTCGTCGATCAGTCCGCGAAGCTCATCGTCGAGACCGCTCAGAAGACCGGTGCTCGCGTTTCCGGTCCTGTCCCCCTGCCCACCGAGCGCAACCTGTACACGGTTATCCGCTCGCCGCACGTGAACAAGGATTCCCGTGAGCAGTTCGAGATGCGCACCCACAAGCGCCTCATCGACATCCTCGACCCCACCTCGGGCACCGTTGATTCGCTCATGCGTCTCGACCTCCCCGCTGGCGTCGACATCGACATCAAGCTCTAAGCGATATCGCTCTTAGCTTAAAGGGCCCCGCTGCCGTTACGGTAGCGGGGCACTTTTGTTTTGAATGATGGTTTTGGACCGCCGGGCAAGGCTGCCGAGAGGGTGGTTGTGATGCCCTATTTGCTCAAGGGGCGCAAAGACGCCTCCTCAAAATGGAAGGATCGCAAGCCGTCTTCCGTTTCGATGCACGCGCGACCAAAGTCATCGGCCGTTTGAAAGATGCCACGCGCCAGCTCGTCCCCAGCGGGGGAGCGGGCGATAACGCGCTCCCCGATCCAATTAAGGTGAGCGATATATTCGTCGTGGACGGGCGCGAGCGGACCGGCATCTTCTTCCTTGGCGTTGAGGCGCTCTGCCCAGGCATCTACAGCGTCTATAACTGCGTGATAGACCTCATCGAGGAGCATGTCGACGGCGGGAACGCTCTCGTTGAGGTCCGAGAGGCCAATTGCCGCCAGGCCGCCATCGGGAACCTCCGCGGGCACATAGTTCACGTTGACGCCGATGCCACAGACCGCAAAGGGTTTGCCTTCGTTATCGCGTGCGGCCTCGACTAGAATGCCACCGAGCTTGCGCCCTCGCGCGACCAGGTCGTTGGGCCATTTGAGGCCAATCTCGTTTGCAAGACCCTGCTTTTCGAGTGCTTCGAGCACCGCTAGGCCGCTGACGGCGGCAAGACCAGAGTACTTTGCGGGATTAACGCACGGACGCAGGACAATCGAAAGCAATAGGTTGCCGGCGGTTGAATCCCACTTGTGGCCGCGCCGGCCGCGTCCTGCCGTTTGCGCGCGGGCGGCAAGTCCTGTGCCGTGCGGCGCACCCTGTTTTCCTGCCTCGAGCAGGTCATCGTTGGTCGATCCGGTTACGTCGACAATCGTTAATTGGGCATCCATGGCGGCTGCTACCTCCTTATTGAATAAGTGAATAACGCAATGGTGTCGAGAGACAGACACAATGTGAAGCCTTTGTCGCATTTGGACAATTTAATGTTAACACGTCAACAAAGACTGAAATGCGTTATCCTCTCTTGGTCGATGTAAACACGTCAACAACTCAAAGGAGGTTAGTGATGGGTTTCACGATTCTTGGAACAGGTTCGGCACTTCCTGAGCGCAGTGTTTCCAATGACGAGCTGTCTGAGTTCCTCGATACCTCGGATGAGTGGATTTTTACCCGCACAGGTATCAAGAGCCGCCACGTCTGCACCACCGAGTCACTTGACGACCTTGCCGTAGCGGCGAGCGAGCGGGCACTCCAGGTGTCCGGAATCGACGCGAGCCAGCTGGATCTGATCGTCTGCTCGACGACGACGGGTGACCACCTTGTTCCCGCCGAGGCGTGTGCCGTTGCAGAGCGACTTGGCGCGACGTGCCCTGCCTTCGATGTCTCGGCGGCCTGCGCCGGCTTCGTATTTGCGCTCGATGTCGCCGAGGGCTATATCGCCCGCAGCCGTGCCGAGTGCGTGCTAGTCGTTGCGGCCGAGCAGATGACGCGCGCGCTCGATTGGACCGACCGTGCCACGTGCGTGCTCTTTGGCGATGGGGCAGGAGCCGCAGTGATTGGGACTGGGGGAGACAACCCCCTTGCCGTTGAGCTTTCGACGGCGCCCGACGTCGAGACCTTGCGCGTTCCCGGTCTGCTCGGCACCTCGCCGTTTAAGGCTTCCGCAGATAGCGCGAGCGTGCTGTCCATGAATGGCCGCCGCGTGTTCAAGTTCGGCGTCAACGCCATCTGCGACACGGTCCATAAGCTTGCGATCGATGCGGGCATTTCGGTCGAAGACATCGATCATTTTGTATTCCATCAGGCTAACGAACGAATCCTGAGCCAGGCGGTCAAGCGCCTGGGCGTGCCGGACGAGCGTGTGGTTCGCACGTTGCGCGAGACCGGCAACATTTCGAGCGCATGCATTCCGCTTGCCCTCGACCGGCTGGCAAACGCCGGTGCACTTCACACAGGCGACACCATCGCCTTGGTTGGATTTGGCGCCGGTCTGGATATAGGTGGCTATCTGCTTCGTTGGAAGTAGTCGCACATAGGAAATGAAAACGCCCCTAGGGCACAACCAAAGGAGAACTACCATGGCAGATCAGAAGACCTTCGAGCGCGTTTGCGACGTTATCCGCGAGACCGCTGGCCTTGACGACGTCGAGATGAAGCCCGAGTCCACGCTCGAGGAGATTGGCCTCGACAGCCTGGGTACCGTCGAGATTCTCGTCGCCGTTGAGGACGAGTTTGGCATCCAGCTTGATACCGAGGAGAACCCCAAGACGGTCGGCGAGTTCGCCGATACGGTCGAGGCGGCATTGGAGAAGTAGAGATGCTCAAGACTCCTCTCTGCGATCTGCTCGGCATCGAAAAGCCCGTGTTCCAGGGCGGCATGGCCTGGATTGCCGACGCCTCACTGGCATCGGCCGTATCCGAGGCGGGCGGCCTAGGCATCATCGCGGCTATGAATGCCGACGCCGACTGGCTTCGCGACCAGATTCATGAGCTGCGCACCAAGACGGATAAGCCCTTTGGCGTTAACGTCATGCTCATGAGCCCGTTTGCCGACGAGGTTGCACAGGTTGTGATCGATGAGCAGGTGCCCGTTGTGGTGACTGGTGCCGGTAATCCCACCAAGTACATGAAAGCTTGGAACGATGCGGGCATCAAGGTCATCCCCGTTGTGGCTTCGGTGGCGCTGGCGCGCCTCGTGGCGCGTCGTGGAGCCACGGCGGTTGTTGCCGAGGGTACCGAATCGGGCGGCCATATTGGCGAGACCTCGACGATGGCACTGGTGCCGCAGGTCGTCGATGCGGTCAACATTCCCGTCGTGGCCGCCGGCGGTATTGCCGACGGCCGCGGCGTGGCGGCCGCCTTTATGCTCGGCGCCGAAGGCGTGCAAGTGGGTACGCGCTTTCTGGTCGCAGACGAGTGCACCGTCTCGGAGCAGTACAAAGAGATGGTCCTGAAGGCCAACGACACTTCGACGCGTGCGACCGGCCGCTCGACGGGACATCCGGTGCGCGCCCTCAAGAGCCCCTTTACCAACGCCTACGCCAAGAGCGAGGCGGCGGGCGTAAGTGTCGAGGAGCTCGGGGCCATGGGCACGGGCGCCCTTCGCAAGGCCGCCAAGGACGGCAATTACGAAGAGGGTTCGTTTTTGTGTGGACAGATTGCCGGCATGGTTAGCGAGCGCCAGAGCGCACGCGAAATCGTTGACGATCTGGTCGATGGCGCCGAGCGCGTCCTGAAGGGTGCGTCCGCATGGGTAGCGTAGCGTTTCTGTTTGCCGGCCAGGGTGCCCAACACCCCGCGATGGGCGTCGACCTGATCGAGACATCGCCGGCGGCCGCCGAGGTGTTCACCATTGCCGACGAGGTGCGCCCGGGGACCAGCGAGCAGTGCCGGAGTGCCTCCAAGGAGGAGCTCTCGCAGACCGAGAACACGCAGCCGTGCGTGTTCGTTCACGACCTGGCAGCGGCTGCCGCCCTGCGTGAGCGCGGCGTGGTACCTGCCGCCTGTGCGGGATTCTCGCTGGGCGAGGTCGCCGCGCTCACCTTTGCGGGGGCGTTCGATATGCGAGCGGGCTTTGGGCTTGTGTGTGAGCGCGCGGCGCTGATGGCCGCGGCTGCCGAGCGCCATCCGGGCGGCATGCGCGCCGTCATCAAGCTCGATGCGGCGCAAGTCGAGGGCCTGGCAAAACAGGCCGGCGAGGACTGCTGGCCAGTCAACTACAACAGCCCGCAGCAGACGGTTGTGGCCGGAGCGCCCGAGGCGCTGCAGGAGCTCGACGTCCTAGTAAAAGAGGCTGGCGGCCGCGCTATGAAAGTCGCGGTGTCGGGTGCATTTCATAGCCCCTATATGGCAGAGGCGACTGAGGGGCTGGCGACGTATATCCAAGACGGCCACGTTCCGTCTTCGCTGCTAATTCCGGTTATGGCAAACATGACGGCGGCGCCCTATCCGGCGGACCCGCGAGCGGCATCGGATGTCTTGGCCAACCAGGTGAGCCATGCCGTGCGTTGGGTCGACACGCTGCACACTCTGCAGGATCAGGGTATCGACACGTTTATTGAGGTCGGCCCTGGCAAAACGCTGTCAGGCCTGGTCAAGCGTACGCTGAGCGACGTTCGCGTGTATTCGTGCGAAACGGCCGAGCAGGTCGCAGCTATTGCCGACGAGCTCGCATAGTCCACAGGGCTGTAACCCGAAAGGAATGACATGGGCAACTTGAACAACGGCACGCTCGAGCGCAACGACTCACGTCGCGTGGCACTGGTCACGGGCGGCTCGCGGGGTATCGGCCGCGCCTGCGCTGTCGGTCTGGCGGAGGACGGCTTTGATATCGCCGTCGTCTATGCCGGAAGCGTCGATGCGGCGCGCGAGACGTGCGAAGCCTGCGAGGCGGCTGGCGCCGCGGCACGCGCATATCAATGCGACGTGGCCGACCCCGCTGCCGTCATCGCGTGCGTGGAAGCGGTCCTCAACGACTTTGGCTCCATTTGGGCGCTCGTCAACAACGCTGGCATCACCCGCGATAGCCTGCTCATGCGCATGGGCGATGACGCCTTCGATCGCGTGCTCGATGTCAATCTTAAAGGAACGTTTAACACGACGCGCGCACTCACCAAGACCTTTATGCGTCAGCGCGGCGGCTGCGTCGTCAACATGAGCTCGGTCGTGGGCCTGATGGGCAATGCCGGGCAGGCCAACTACGCTGCCTCCAAGGCGGGCGTGATCGGCCTGACCAAGGCGGTGGCGCGCGAGCTTGCGCCCCGCGGCGTACGAGTGAACGCGGTCGCACCCGGGTTTGTCGAGACCGATATGACGGCAAAGCTATCGGATAAGGTGCGTGCGGCGTGCGAGGAGCAGATTCCCCTGAGGCGCATGGCGCGTCCCGAGGAAGTGGCCGGCGTGGTGCGTTTTTTGGCGAGCGACGCGGCTGCCTACATTACGGGCGAAGTCGTACGCGTCGACGGCGGAATGGCGATGTAGAAACCAGGGCCGAAGAACGGCTTGGATGAGGAGACCATGATGGAACAGAGAGTTGCAATCACCGGTATCGGTGCCGTGTCGCCGCTCGGCAACACCGCGCTTGCCACCTGGGCGGCCATGTGCGCCGGCGCGTGCGGCATCGGCCCGATCACGCACTTCGATACCGATGCGTTTGCCGTCAAGGTGGCAGCCGAGGTCAAGGGCTTTGACGGCAACGAGTACTTTGGCAAGCGTGACGCCAAGCATCTCGACCCCTGCGTTCAGTTTGCGATGGCGGCTTCGGACGAAGCCATGCACGATGCGGGCTTTGATGTCGAAGGCGCCATCGATCGCGAGCGCCTGGGCGTCTACGTGGGGTCGGGCGTGGGCGGCATGCAGACGCTCGTCGACAACGTCCACACGATCGCCGATCGGGGGCCTCGTCGCGCATCGCCTTACATGATTGCGATGATGATTCCCAACATGGCTTCGGGCAACATCGCGATTCGCCATAAGGCAAAGGGCCCGACCCTGCCCGTCGTGACTGCCTGCGCGACTTCTGCCCATGCGGTGGGTGAGGCGTTCCGCGCCATCAAGCACGGCTATGCCGACGCGATCCTCGCGGGCGGCGCCGAGGCCGCAATTATCCCCGATGCCGTTGCGGGCTTTACGTCCTGCCGCGCATTGACCACCAACCCCGATCCCGCGACGGCTTGCCGCCCGTTCGATGCAGACCGCGATGGCTTTGTGATGGGCGAGGGCGCCTGCGTGCTCGTGCTCGAGAGCATGGAACATGCGCAGGCGCGCGGTGCGCACATTTATGCCGAGGTCGTGGGCTACGGCAACACCGATGATGCCTATCACATCACGAGCCCTGATCCCGAGGCTGCCGGCATTGCCCGCGCGATATCGCTGGCGGTGACCGAGGGCGACGTCAGGCCTTCCGAGGGTCTCTACATCAATGCTCACGGCACATCGACCAAGCTCAACGATTCGTCCGAGACGGCGGGCATTAAGCGTGCGCTCGGCGAGGACGCGGCGCGCGCCGCGCACGTCTCGTCGACTAAGTCGATGACCGGCCACATGATCGGTGCCACGGGCGCCATCGAGGTCATGGCCTGCGCCATGGCGCTCGAGCAGGGCGTGGTGCCGCCGACCATTAACTACCGCACGCCCGATCCCGCCTGCGATCTTGACTACACGCCCAATCGCGCAGTTCGCGCCGACCTTACCTGGGCGCTTTCGACCAACCTAGGCTTTGGCGGGCACAACGCCGCCATCGCGCTGCGTAGATATACGAGGAGCTAGAGCATGGATTCCAAAAGACTTGCCGAGATAGCCGATGTTATGGAGGACCGCGGCCTCACGCGCGTGCGCGTTGAGGAGCCCGATGGCACCGCGGTCGAACTCGAGCGCGCGAGCGCCGCACAGCCGGTTGCCGTGCCCATGCCCATGCCGAGCGCTATGGCCGCTCCAGTTGCAGCTCCCACAGTCGCGCCTGCCGCACCGGAGCCCGCCGCGCAGACACCTGCCGCCGCACCGGAGCCCAAGGGCACCGAGGTGACCGCTCCCATGGTCGGCGTTTTCTATGCTGCCCCGGCGCCGGGCGATGAACCGTTTGTGCACGTGGGCTCCAAGGTCAAGGCTGGCGAGACCCTTTGCATCATCGAGGCCATGAAGGTTCTCAACGAGGTGACGGCAGAGGCGGATGGCGAGGTGCTCGAGATCTGCGTGGCCGACGGCGACCTCGTGGAGTTCGGCAGCTGCCTCATGAGGATCGGATAGGTGATATCCATGAACAAAGAAGAGCTCAAGAAGCTGTTACCGCATCGCGAGCCGATGCTTTTGCTCGACGAGGCCGAGCTGGTGGGCGACGAGGCCCACGGCAAGATCACGATTACGGGCGACGAATACTTTTTGCAGGGGCATTTTCCGGGAAACCCGGTGGTCCCCGGCGTGATCCAGTGCGAGATGCTCGCCCAAAACTGCTGCGTGTTGCTGATGGGCGATGAGGAGGCGCGCGGCGCGACGCCGTTCTACACGAGTCTGGACAAGGTGCGCTTTAAGCGTCCGGTGCGCCCGGGCGACACGGTGGATCTGGTGTGCACCATCACGCGTGCGCGCGGGCCGTTCCGCTTTGCGACGGGTACTGCGAGCGTCAACGGTGAGGTTTGCTGCCGCGCCGATATGTCTTTTGCACTCATGCACGAAAGTTAAGGAAGGCTTCATGTTCGACAAAGTGCTCATCGCCAACCGCGGCGAAGTCGCGGTCCGTGTTATTCGCGCGTGCCGCGATATGGGCATCAAAACCGTCGCCGTCTATTCCACGGCCGATGCGGACGCGCTGCACGTGCAACTTGCCGACGAGGCGTATTGCATCGGCGGCCCGC